>Ga0209636_10000106_pt1 | contig 65197 bp, 56 predicted proteins | sample DeeMarSWOR152_54_FD_187464 | JGI IMG/M metagenome (GOLD analysis project Ga0209636, IMG submission 187464) | Marine sediment microbial communities from White Oak River estuary, North Carolina - WOR-1-52-54 (SPAdes) (version 2) | ecosystem: Environmental > Aquatic > Marine > Intertidal zone >...
TCTGATAATAACCGGCAGGGGTAAGAGGGCAATAGAGGACCATTTTGACAAGTCGTTTGAATTAGAAGAGATCCTGAAGGAAAAGAATAAAACTGATTTGTTAAAGGAAGCCCAAGAAATTTCGGATCTCGCAGATATCTACTATATACGACAGAGGGAGGCAAAGGGTCTCGGAAACGCTATATATTATGCAAAAAAGCACGTTGGGGATGAACCTTTTGCAGTTTTATTGGGGGATGACATAGTCTTTTGCGATGTACCCTGTACAAAGCAGTTGATAGATTCTTATAAAAAGTACAAATCAACTATTATAGCAGTAGATAAAGTAAGCAAGGGAATGATCCAGAATTATGGGGTTGTCGACGGAAAGCCTCTAGGAAATTCGATCTACGAGGTTAAGGATCTGGTTGAAAAGCCAAAGCCAGAGGAGGCTCCCTCGGATCTGGGGATAATTGGTAGGTATATACTGACCCCAGAAATCTTTGATGCAATTGAAAAAACAAAGCCAGGGAAGGGTAATGAAATCCAGTTGACCGATGCTCTACGAATTCTAAATAAAAAACAACCAGTGTACGCTTATAACTTCGATGGCGAAAGATATGACTTGGGAAATAAACTGGATTACATAAGAGCAACGATCGAATATGCTCTGAGAAGGGAAGAATTTAAGGACGAAATTAAAAATTATCTAAGGGGAATTCTAAATGAGTAAAGTTGCTGTAACAGGGGGTGCGGGTTTCATAGGGTCTCATATAGTGGACCTCTTGATAGAGAAAAATTATGATGTTGTAGTAATTGATGACCTCTCCACTGGAAAGAGGGAGAATATAAACAGCAATGCTAAATTCTATGAAGTTAATATCTGTGATCCATATCTGCGGGAAATTTTAGGGAAAGAGGGTCCAGATTACGTTATTCATCAAGCAGCTCAGGTTAGTGTCAGAGATTCCCTTTCAGATCCAAGATTTGATGCTCATACAAATATACTTGGCTCTTTATCTCTACTGGAATCCTGCAAGGATCTCTGTATTGAAAAAATTATATACGCATCCTCTGGAGGAGCTGTTTACGGTGAACCCCAATATCTTCCTGTAGATGAAAAACATCCTGTAATGCCCTTGTCCCCTTACGGAGCATCAAAGCACGTTGTTGAAGATTACCTGTATATCTACAAGAAAAATTTCGATCTGGATTACGTTTCTTTAAGATATTCCAATGTTTACGGACCCCGGCAGGATCCATTCGGGGAAGCTGGAGTGATTGCGATCTTCATTAATAAATTTCTCAATAACCAGAAACCCACAATTAACGGGGACGGGGGACAAACAAGAGACTTCGTATTTGTTGAAGATACAGCAAAAGCGAATCTATTGGCATTGGAAAAAGATACCGATGGAGAGGTATTTAACATTGGCACTGGAATCGAGACATCCATCGGAGGACTTTACAACAAGCTAAAGAAGCTTTTGGATTCTAAACTACCCCCAATCTACGGCGATCCGATAAAGGGCGAGATCAGAAAGATCTGTTTAAATTCAAGTCTCGTCGATAAAGAATTGAGTTGGGCTCCAGAAAATACACTGGATAATGGCTTAAAGAAGACGATCGAATGGTTCAAATCCAAATAGAGATGAAAGAGCTGCAGATCCTTTATGCCAAAAACTGCGGGGAAGTAATTGTAGAAATTAAAAAGGTCCTTGAAGAAACCTATGGATTAAAAACAAATGAATTCAGGATCTCTGAGCCACTGGACGAGGCATATAACTCTGGAAGGGATCAATACAACGCCTCAATTCTTTTAAGACATCTGATCCAGAACAAGGAAAGAGACTTCGCGCTGTGGGTTATAGACAAGGATCTATACTGTGAGAATATGAACTTCATCTTTGGCTATGCATCCATCGGACAGGGGGCAATTTTGTCAGTACACAGATTAGATTCCACAGAGTTGATACAGAAGGAGGCAATACACGAGATCGGTCACGTTATGGGTTTGGGCCATTGTAAAAACGACTGCGTGATGCAGTTCTCGAATTCCTTAGAAGAAGCGAAGTTGAAGCCATCCACGCTCTGCGAGAGGTGTAGAGGTTTGTTAGAGAAGTAATTCTGTCAAGTGTGGATGAGATTATTACCCCTACATTTCTTATCTATTTATATATTTGTAGGTCTAATTATATCTTATGACATATATCAAGAAAAAACTCATTAACGGTAGAACGTATCCCTACCTCACGAAGTCCATCAGACTGCCAGATGGAAAGGTCAGGAGTATACAGAAGCTGATTAGAGATAAAGATCTTTCGATAGAGGAACTCGAGAAAAAGTACCTGGACTATTTCATAGAAAAAGAAAGGGGGTTATACATGGATTATGCTCTGAAGACATATGAAACTAATCCCATATTCAATAAAACTCAGATCGGGAAAATAGAGGAAATCAAGGTAGATTACCTGTATACACTAAAGAACTTCTCAAGGGAACAGTTCAGGGACGTATTCGATAGATTCACGGCAAACTTCACCTACGAGTCAAACGCCATCGAGGGCAATTCTCTAACCCTGAAGGACGTCGCAATAGTGATGTTCGATAACAGGGTGATCGAGGGCAAAGACCTCAGAGAGATATATGAAACAAGGAACTCGAGAAAGGTGATGGATTTTGTCCTCAGGAATAGATTCAAGATTCGTGAAAGGGATATAATTAAACTGCACGAGATGTTGATGAAGGACATAGATACGAGAACTGGCTATAAGAAATTCCCCAACTACATAATTGGAAGCGATGTAGAATTAACCCCTCCAGAGAAAGTTAAAGAGGAGATGGATGGACTAATTGAATGGTATCATGAAGTTATATCGAGGATACATCCGCTGCAGGTTTCTGCGCTATTCCATGGAAGATTCGAGAGGATTCACCCATTCGAAGACGGGAATGGAAGGGTTGGACGATTTCTGTCAAATATCATTCTTCTAAAAAACAAATACCCTCCCATAATAATAAGAAAAACACAGAGAGATTCCTACATCAAATGTTTAGAAGACTTTCACAGAGGATATACCCCAAACCTCGAGAGGTTCTTCTTGGATAAATACAAGAAAACCTACAGAAAGTTTTTTTCGATGTATTTAAGGTATATCAGATGATTGAGTGGGCTTTTATTAACACCAAGATTGTATAAAAGAGCACAGGATGGATGTGGATACAATTTTAACCCCCCAAAGAGGAAGTAAGACTTGAAGAAAGCCTGAAGGAGTATAACGAGAGGAAAACAACTAAACTTGAGGATGTAAAGAGGGAGTTAGGGTTATAATATTCAACATACTCTTTGACTCTCAACCAAGGAGATTCCTTCGAGAAACTGAGAAACAAATTGCTAGACGAATTCTGAGTAAGATAGAACTGCTGAAAACAGACCCAATTCCACATGATGCGAAGGGGGTGGCGGGGCGCAGGGAAAAACCGTTCAGAGTGAGTAGGAAACTATAGAATTTTATACAGAATAATTATGAAGCGAATTTAGTAATTGTTGTTAAACTTGACAAGCGCGACAGAGCTTTTAGGTTATAGTTGCACAAGATTATTATACTTCTTCATATGCACTGACACAGAAATATATTACCGCCAGACTCAATATCATGCCAAGAAGTGCGAAAGGACAGATAGGTATGTCCAAGGCCTTTGCGATGGGATTCTCCACCCCCATCATTACTGGGATAATGGAGATAAAGAGGTTCATTACACCCCAAACAATTCCTCCCATAAGTCCTAATCTCAGCCTTTTTAAGCTAATCAAGAACAGGATTACCCAGATTATAGGTAGTATATAAACAAAGACGGGGACGCCCTGCCCAAATATAAATGCGGAAATGGAAATGCCCGCCAATCCCGGGATAACTGAGAGAAGCATCAAAATTAAGGCTGTCTTCGCATTCGAAGGAAGATCTTTCCATTTCATCTTGTGTTTATCTGACAGCTATCGCCTCACCAGATAATGCAGAACGACCTGGTCTCCGTACTGGAGAATTCCGTCCAGGTCTAATTTTATTTCCTTGTCGAAGTTCTTTTCAAAGAGTTCAGCCCCTTTTCCGATCAATGTTGGAACTACTGTTATGTAGAGTTCATCTATGTAATCCTCATTAAACATCCTTTTTACTAGGCTTCCACTGCCCTCGAGGAGCATTCTCCTTATAGGTATATCATATAACCTATCCATTAGCTCGCTCAGATTTACCGCGAATTCGCCGCAGGTAATTATCTCCAGGTGTTCTATATTTTTCTTTAATTTTTCTAATTTTTTCCTCGGAGCCTCTTTCGAAACGACCAGAATCTTATGCCCCTCTCCAGAAAGGATATTTGCTTCCTCTCTTATTTCGGCCTTACTATCTATGATAACCTTATAGGGCTCTTTTCCCTCCGGCGTTCGAACCCCGAGCTCTGGATCATCGATCAGTATTGTATCAATATCTACCATTATCGCATCGACTGAGCCCCTGAGCTCGTGTGTTCTATATCTGTCCAGCCTACTAAGAAAATCAACTCCTTCCTCTCTTCCCTTTATTCTACCGTCGAGGCTCATCGCAGAATTAAATATGACTCTTGGTCGCATTTTTTAGATTTTGTATTTTTGGACTGTAATTCTATTAATATATAACCTTAAATTAAAATAAAATGCCTCTCGACGATATTATAAGGAAGTATGCAACACAGAACAGGCTCCAGTATGGAAAAGCTAAAGAAAAAGCGGTCATGGGCAGGGTTCTCTCGGAGATTCCGGAAGCTAAAAAGGATATAGGGAAATTGATGAAAGAGATCAAAAAAATTGTTTCTGAGGTAAACGAGCTTGAGATGAAAGAACTGCAGAGATACGAGTTCAAGAAACAAAGAGCTGAGAAAACGACGGGTTTAAAGCTTCCAGGGAGATTAGAGAGGGTAGTTATGAGATTTGCCCCAAATCCAAACGGACCCGCAACCCTGGGTTCCGCTCGCGGTATCGTTGTGAATTCGGAATTGGCCAGGAAATATAAGGGAAAATTTATTCTCAGGTTCGACGACACTGACCCAAAGACGAAGAAGCCATTACTAAAGGCCTATGAATGGTACCTCAAAGATTGCGAATGGCTGGGTGCGAAGCCGGATGAAGTTTATTATGCCTCTGATAGGATTCCCATCTACTATGAATATGCAGAGAAATTGATTGGTTTGGGGAAAGCGTATGTGTGTTTCTGTTCTCAGGCAGATTTTAAAAAACTCAGGGATGGAAAGAGGGAATGTTCACACAGAAAGCAATCTAAAGAGGAAAATCTGAGATTCTGGAGGGATATGCTGAATGGAGAATATAAAGACGGAGAATGCGTCTTGAGAATAAAAACGGATATCAAACACAGGGATCCGGCACTCAGGGATTGGGTTGCCTTCAGGGTTATAAGGGAAGAGCATCCTAGGGTCGGGGAAAAATTTATTGTGTGGCCGATGCTGGATTTTGAGTCCGCTATAGAGGATCATCTTCTGGGAATTACCCACATAATCAGGGGGAAGGATCTGATGGATTCGGAGCACAGGCAGAGATTTATCTACAATTACCTTGATTGGGAGTATCCAATTACGATGCATTGGGGCAGAATAAGTCTGGAGGAATTCGGAAGATTCAGCACCAGTAAATTGAGGGAATTGATAGAAAAGAAGAAATACAGGGGCTGGGATGATCCCAGATTGCCAACCCTCCTTGCTTTTAGGAGGAGGGGTATTTCTCCGGATGCTATAAGAAATTTAATGATAGGCCTTGGCATAAATGAAACGGACGTTTCCATCAGCCTGGAAAATCTCTTCTCGGAGAACAGGAAGATCATGGATTCAAAAGCCAACAGATACTTCTTTGTTGAAGATCCCGTGGAGCTTCTGGTTAAAAAGGCTCCTGAAAAAAGCGTGAGAATTCCATTACATCCAAGCTTTCCCGGTAGGGGATACAGGGAAATTAAACTAAAAGTGGATCAATCAGGGGGTATGATACTCTTTATTTCAGAGGATGATAAAAAGAGATTAAACCTTGGACAAAAAATCAGGTTGATGAATCTCTTCAATATAGAGATCAGTAAAATTGGTAAAGAAATAGAAGCAACATACCTAGAAGAAAAAAGGCTGGACGTACATAAAATACACTGGGTTCAGGATCATCTAAATGCTGAGATAATAATGCCAGAGAAAACAGCAAAGGGTTTCTGTGAGCCATCGTGTAGGAATCTGAATGTCGGTGAAGTAATTCAGTTTGAGAGGTTCGGATTTGTCAGATTGGATCAGAAGAATAAAACGTTGCTTTTCTACTTCGGTCACCGCTAAAATTACACTAAAGAGGGCAATAGTACATCCCGCAAACCCGGACCCACTCCTAGGATAAATATGGTGAATTTGATCACCCTGTAGAGAAGCTCATCCTTTTCCTTTTCTTCAAGATACCACTTTTCGATTAGGTATATAACCAGTAGGATCAATGCTAATTTTACTGGCACCATTATAATTGCGTTGTTTCCAGCTAGAGATATTAGATAGATGGGTAAGAGATGCTCCTCATAGAAGCCGTAATAGTTATAGGCGATGAATGTTGCACAACCATCCAGCAGATGAGAAAATATTATTGCTAGGTTATCTTTCCTCTGAAATATTTTTATCTTGAAATATTTTGATGTGATGTATACCAGAAAAAGGATTGCTGAAGAGAGAGTTAATGGATAGAGAATTCTCTCTGGATTAACGAGATGCGAGAACAATTCGTAAGTAATGGGCAAAAGTATCAGAATTCCAATACCAAAGGGTATATACCAGTAAGGAATCCGAGAGTAACGGGATACGTACATTCCAAGACCAACAGAGATCAATCCCAGGATAATTGTGAGAACATAAACTCCAGGAGTTACGTTCCACAATCTGTTAGCATTGAACAGATTAACATCAACCAAGAGCCTTATAAAGATTCCGATAAGTACATAGGGGGAAATGGCCTTGATAAAATCTCTATCAAGTTTGATTCTCGAGAATATATATCTTAGAAGAAACCATAGGACAAATAGAAGAATCGCAATGCAAATGATATAATCCTCTGGAGAATAAACGCCCATTACTCACACCACATCATCTACAATAAACTCCAACTGATCGGAAAAGTCACTGTATCTTACCCTTCCAACCAGTGAGATCTTCTGATTAATAAGTCTTTCCTTTGCCTCCGTTACTGGCATGGATTCATCCTGGGTTTCCCCGATCAGGTTCATTACCTCCTCGACGTCCATATCGAGGATCTTCTCTGCGCTTTCTTTAAAGGAAACTGCTCTAATGCTTCCGGTCTCATCCTCAACGGTAAAGGACAGAACTAAATTTGACACCGGATCAACGTCCTCGTTACAGAATTCACAAAACCATCCCATACCCGGATTCTGAACCCTTTTACCGCAATTAGGACATGTCATATAGGTCAATCTCTTGTTTTCATCTATATCAACGATTGCCCCTTTAATCCTAACATATCTGTCCTTATTCTCCAGATCTATGATATCTTTCTTGTTTACCAGAGAATTTTCTATTTCCTTTAACGGTGGCACTTTAAGCTCTTGATTTATGGACACCTCACCATATTTACCGATATGAACCTCTGGCTCATTATCCAGATTTGGTCTTGAGTACGCATTCCTTATCTTTATTGCATCGCCCTTTTTTAGCTCATTCGCCATCTCTGATTTCTCGTCCCATAGAACCACTCGAATCGTTCCGGATTTATCACCTATGATCAGGGATGACATCATCCCCTTGGAATAAGCTCTCGGTGTATAAGCCTGTAATACCCTCCCAATCGTTGACAGGTTAGATACATTTGATGCTATATCGGAGATTCTCAAATGCTTTTCTGATTCTAAAGGAGGTAATTTTATTTTTTCATCGGTATGAAGTAGTCTGCCCCTGTTCCCTGTCTGTAATTCCAATTCCTGATTTATTCCTTCCTTGGTGTAGGCATTCTCTATCCTAATAAAATCTCCATTACTCAGTTTGGATCTGGCTGCTTCATCCCATAGAACAACCCGTATACTCCCAGATTCATCCTCTGCAATGAATGATGCCCTCAAACCAACGCTGCCATCTGATCTATTAAACTCGGTAGCTGGATAGTAAGATGAAACCCTGCAGATCAGATCGATGAAATTCATATCCTTTTTTAAATCATTAATTTTGACCAGATTTTCCTCGATCTTTGGCAATTTTAGATCCAATTCTGGATTTATTCCGATATTTGTCAATGCAGTCGCGTGAAGCTCTATCTCATTATCGAGGCCTTCCTTTCCATAAACATTTCTAACTATTAGAGTATCTCCTTTACCTATATTCCTTTCCATCTCGGCATTATTATCCCATAAAATGAGTCTCCTCTCGCCAGAATTATCAACTAGAATTATGCTCGCGAATTTTCCCTTGCTTCCATCTTTTCTATCAAAGGTCCTTTGGGGGTATATTGCCCTGACCCTGCCAACAACATTGAATGCCTTTTGAGCCTCTATATCAGAGAGTTTTGTAATGACTGTTTTCTCGTTGTCCAATCCTATACCGAATTCCTTTGCAACTGCATAGATAGCACCATAATCGGATAAAAGCCCATGAGTTGCTTCCTTTCTCTTTTCCATCATCTCCCTGATTTCTCTCTCCGATTTTCCCGTTTCCTTGACTACAAGATCAATCAGTTCTTCTACCTCTGCCATCTTCAATAAGAATTTAGATTGGAGAAAATAAAACTTACCATCTATTCTCATGTAATTCTATTCTTCTTGAGGGTGCCACTGGAGTCTCATCTGGATAGCCGACGGGGATTATCGCAATCGGTCTTACCTCTGGTGGAATTCCGAGAATTCCCCTTATTTTTTCCTCGTCAAAGGCTCCGACCCAGCATGATCCAAGCCCCATAGAATGTGCCATAAGTAACATGTTCTGGATCGATGCAGTAGCATCCTGTATACAGTAAAGTGATTCACCTCTACGTCCATATCTATCCCCTGACCTTTTCTTATTTGCACATACGACGAGGACTATTGGGGCCTCTGAGATAAAGTCTTGATTTAATGCGGCTGTGGCTATTTTATCCTTTGTTTTGGAATCTTTAACCAGAATAAAATCTCTCGCCTGCAAATTACCTGCAGAAGGGGCCCACTTAGCAGCCTCTAAAATTTTATCTATCTTATCCCTTTCTACATCTCTGGAACTAAAATGCCTAATAGATCTTCTATTTTTGATTATATCAAGAATACCCATAGATTAGAATAAGAATGAAAAGGGAAAAATTAAGAAAAGAAAAAGGAAAAATTAAGCCGCTTCCTCTGCGGCTTCCTCAGCTTCCTCAGCTTCCTCCGGAGGCGCTCCCTTTCCTCTCATAGCCACGAAGTATATCGCTATTATGATGATCACTATTATCACTATTATCCATAACCAAGGAATTCCAGGAGCTTCTTCTGCTAGTGTTGTGGTTGTTGGCGCTACCGTGGTTGTTGGCGCTACCGTGGTTGTTGGCGCTACCGTGGTTGTTGGCGCTACCGTGGTTGTTGGCGCTACCGTGGTTGTTGGAGCCTCTGTTGTTGTCGTCGTAGCAATTGTTGTTGTAGTTGTTACCGCTTCACCGGATACCGTTATTGAGAATTCATCGTGGCGATAGTTGTGTTTATCTATCGTTACCAGGTAATCTCCTTCCTTTGTGGGAGTGAACTCAAAAATTCCATCATCATCCGTTAAATCATAAGCAACCTTTTTATTATTTAAAAAGACATCCACTTCCACATCATCTACCGGATCATTTCTTGTCCTATCCAGAATAGTTATTGTAATTAACTCATTAACCGTGGGTTCTTCTGGTGTGTAGCTCACTTCGAAATACCTCCTAGGTCTTCGACCGGTTCCGACCTGAATTTCCGCAGATCCCGTACCTAAAGCACTATCGTTTGCAGCTACATATATAGTTCCCGAGAATTGTGCTGTAACACCGGTGAAGACTACATAGGACTTACCACCTCCAGAATAACCTGATTCCGATACTCCACAACCCGATAGTGTTACAGTCACATTTACTGTAGTAGTTGTCACATTTATAAGAGTTGGTGCTTTAACATCGATCTGAGTAAGCGTATTACCAGCCGAATCTTTTGGAGTTACAGTAAATGCACTCGCACCTCCGATCAACATAAAAATACTAAAGAGAATCAATCCATAGATAAAAAATCTTCTATTCATTTTTAAAATACCTCCTTTTTTTGTTTGCATTTTTGTTTTTGTCTAAATCTAAGAAATTCCTATATTAAAAATATGCTTACGTCTTTAAAAATAACCTAAACGTATTGAATATTATATTTCTTTATATATAAATACTTTTCGGTTTAATTAGTAGCTCCGAATATCACTTTTCTTTCTACATTACTTTGAAACAACTACCTTGAAACAATTTCCCCCGAATCCCACCTAACCACGGCGGGGGGCAAAAACTCTACATCCTTGATCCTGTACTCTAAAATCGCCCGGTCATCACTCTCTAAAGTCCCTATAGACCATATCAATTCGGTTTCCTTCCTCTCGACCCCAGCAGTTAAGACATCTACCTCCGCACCCTCTGTAATTCTGTCCTCGATTACGCAGTTTTTTATCTCTCTCTTTGTTTTGTTCCATACAGTAACTTTGACATTCTCTCCATCCTTTTCTTTTTCTATTTCCACATTCCCAAGCTGTGAATATTTTTGAACACCGATGAATATAAAAAAGGCAAATAAGATCAGCAATAATGGAATCAGAATTAGCATCCAGTTTAATCCCTCTTTCTCTGGGGGCATACAACGGGTATGATCAACAACTACCTGTGTTTCCTTCCGGTCGAGTTCGTTCCCATTTATGTCATAGAGAACAGCGAGAACATCAAAGGACGTGGGCGAGATATTCTTCGGTGTTTTCCAGCTAAAGGGTATAGTTTTTATGGAATCGGCCCCCATTAGTCCAGTATGCTCTTTATTTGTGTAAACTAAATTGCCATTCTCATCTTTGATCTCTAAACTCAATTGTCCTTCGTTTCCAGGCTTTCTGCTTATCACATCGACCCTTAGAATAGCAACTGAATCGGGACAGTATATTCCATCAAGTTTATCTGGAACGATTTCTGCTATCCCAAAGTAACCCTTTGAAATAGGTAGTATAGGTTCACCATTTAGATAGCTTGTTACAATTGTTCTTCTCTCACCTGGATCTATCTTCCTTGGGTTATAGTATAGAATAACGGCAGAGTCCCCCAGTATTGATTGTAAGTGATCTATTTCATATTCCCACGAAGAGTACATACTCTTTTTCCAATATGCAACAATAACCTTGTCCGGATAACTCTGCTCATCCAAAATTCCTGTAGATATCACAGATGGGTTGTCTACCGTATTATAGGCCTTCCAGTACCTGAAATTTAAATCTGGCCCGTGATATTCTGCCTCATTGGATTTCAGACCATCTCCGGGGATATAGATCGGAGCGCCGTCATTCTCCCCCAGCATTGTATCCAGATGCAATCTAACCCCAACATCAACTCCCCTATCGCCATAATTTGTTATCTCTGTTTTTATCCTAACCCCGTTGTCGATCAACTCGAATGTCTGCTCCACAAGAATATCCTCTGGAAGTTTCCACGATAACGAAATCTCATCATCCTCAATCTCTGATTTCTTCTCGACATACGGATCCATAAATATCTTATTTCTCGAATCCATGGAATTGGTATAAATTATATCATTAACCTTTACACTCAGAAAAGTACCCTCCCATGGCTTTGGGTATAGATAGGTTAATTTCTCCCACTTATTTTCATCATAGAGACCGCCGATGGAGAACGTCCCTATATTCCTACAGTTTTCAACCGTGAGATGAATGCCCTTTGATACATCCTTGAGTTCTACCTCACAGTATTCACTTGCGATTGATTTGGATAACATCAACACGATAAAAATCAACAAAATGTATCTACGCCTCGGAAACATTTTAAACTCTTATTATATTAAATTCATCAGAGAAAAAATCAATCTACTCGGTAATTTTCTCCCCGGAATCCCATCTCAACCTGGCCGGGAGCAAAACCCCTCCCCCCAGAATTCTGTATTCCAGAATTACAGTGGCTCCAGGTGATAGTTTTCCTATATTCCAAACAAACTTATCGCTTTTGATGATTATCAATCCTCCACTCCTACCAAAGATGTTGGGGGAGGATATGCTAATATTAATTCCCTTGGGTATTTTATCCTCCACCACACAGTTCTTTAATTCCCTCCGACCGTTATTTTTGATAATTAATTTAATATTTTCACCATCCCTCATCTTCTCTATTTCAACATCTCTAAGTCTCCTTTCTTTTATAGATTTCAGAATTTTAGCGTTTATCACCGACCTCTTCACAAGGGCATTGATTTTTGACACATAACCCTTTCCTCGACTCCTTTCTTCTATCTCATCATAGAGCCTCCACCCGGTCTCAATGGATTTCTCCCTTGTCAGTGGATTCAGAAACAAGAGTATCATTATTAGAGGGGTCAATAGAATACTTGCGATAATAAACAGGTAAGAATTGTTGTCCTCTTCTATTTCCTCCCCTTCTTTTTCATCTGGTGGGACAAATGACTCATTCAAAGCTGCTGATTCATTGGAAGGAAAACTCAATGAAAATTTCTGTGCTATTTCGTCAACCTTCTTGAAATCCCTGTACAGAGAAACGATCAGAATCATGGATTCTGGAATGGCATCTTCAGGCATCCAGTTAAAGCTCAGGGTTTTTATCGTATTGGGAGCTACTGTGCCAGTAGATTTCATGCTGTCGTAAATGATTTTCCCGTCTTTCATGATCTCCAGACCCAGTTCACCCTTATTTTCTACTCCAATACTTGTTACGTCCACCTCAATTGGGATACCATGCTCTCCGAGCTCCCCAACCCTGATATCCTCCAACCTGAATCTAAATGAAAATTCACGAGTAATTTCGTCAACCTTCTTGAAATCCCTGTATAGGGAAACTTTCAAGATCATGGATCCCGAGGTGACCTCTACGGGCATCCATGTAAAGCTCAGGGTTTTTATCGTATCTGGATGCACTTTGCCGGTAAATTTGATGCTGTCGTAAATAACCCTTCCACCACTTAAAATCTGAATGCTCACGTTGCCTTTATTTTCTGCGCCGGTGCTTATTACATCTACATCTATGGGAACACTGTGCTCTCCAACCTCCCCAACCCTGACATCATCCAAGCTAAAGGAGCCTTTTTCAGAGGATTCAGCTATAGAAAAATTTTTGCTTTTCTGGTCAACCCTCTTTCCACCCTTAAATATCGAGGCTATTATTTCAAATGAATCGTTGGTTGTGAATCTTTCCGGTATTTCAAGGTTGAATTTCACGGGATTTACTGTGTCTGGTTTTGAAAAATTTTTCGTTGTGTTGTGGGTATAGATAATATTCCCCTCTTTATCCACTACCTCAATAAAGAGGTTCGTATCGTTCTCTATATCTCTGGTCACAATATCAACACTCATCGTGACATTCTTACCGGGAACGTACTCCTCGCCCACCTCGCTTGATACAATATCGGCAATTCCCAGGGGTCCCTTTGAAAAGGGCAAAACCGGACCACCCTTCTTGTACACCGTTACTATGGCTCTTGTCTCATTGGGTTCCAAAATTCTGGGGGTGTAATAGATCAACACCGAGGAATCGCCAAGTATCGTTCTTTTTGGATCGATCTCATAATCCCAGGAGGAATACATACTCCTTTTCCAGTCTGTAACGAGAAATTTATCTGGATATGTCAATCCCTCACCATACAGAACACCGCTCGCAATTACGGTTGCATTTTCTTCCTTGTTATAGGCCTTCCAGTATTCGAAATCTAAACTTGATTTAGAATATTCTGCCTCGTTAGATTTTAGACCATCTCCGGGAATATAAATCGGAGCGCCGTCATTCTCCCCCAGCATTGTATCTATATTGAGCCTTGCACCCACTGTGATACTCCTATAATTTTTATTTTTTATCTTGATGTAGAGCTTGGTGCCATTTTCCATAAGCTCAAAAATTTCTTCGACGAAAACATTTTCTGGAAGTCCCCATTTGGTATAGATTTTATTATCTATTCTATGTGGTGATTCCTCAACATAGAGATCCATCAGATTGGTCCTGTCCAACCTTACAGAGGTTGGATTGGCGGAATTTGAGTAAATCCTCCCATTTACATAGATGCTCAGAAAAGTTCCTTCCCAAGGTTCTGGATATAGATAGGTCAACTTTTCCCATGTGCCATCATAGTAACCTCCAAGAGAGAAAGTGCCCACGTTTCTGCATTCTCCAACAACAACGTGAGCCCCCTTTTCAACATCCATGAGCCCCTCACTGCAGTATCCTGCAGTAGTAAAATCAGATAGGATTATAATAAAAGCTATGATCAGTCGAAGCCTGTATGTTGAGTGCATTTTTTGCATCAATATATTTATTTATACTAATACAAAATAGATATTATGACTGGTTTTGAGGTCTGGCTGGTTGTAGCTATAATATTCTTCATAGGTGAGATGTTCACCGAGGGTTTCTTTCTGTTGTGGTTTGGCGTCGGTGCTCTGGTTGCCGCTATAGGTGCTTTTCTTGGCATTACAGATGAAATCACGCAATGGGCCCTCTTTTTGATCATATCTGCAGCCTTAGTTCTACTCACGAGACCCTTCGCCAAGAGAATAACAAAGAAAGCACCAAGAGAAGCGGTAGTCGATGCATTAATCGGAAAGAGGGCGAAGGTTATAGAGGCCATTGATCCGGAGACAAACAAGGGCAGGGTCAGGGTGAAAAAGGATGTATGGAGGGCCGACGCAGATGAGATAATACCTGAGGGGGAAGAGGTTGAGGTAATAAAGGTTGAAGGAACCCATGTTATTGTAAAAAAAATATGAGGTGATAAAATGGAATTGAATCTATATCCGATAATATTTGCCTTGCTTTTGGTTTTGATCTTTGCCACGAAGGCGATAAAGATTATAAGACCCTATGAAAAGGGTTTGATAGAGAGATTTGGTAAATACCAGAGAACCGTTGATTCCGGATTACAATTCATTATTCCATTTATCGAGAAGATAATTAAAGTAGACCTCAGAGAGCAGGTCATAGATGTTCCGCCGCAGGAGGTCATTACGAAGGATAATGCCCTCGTTACAGTTGATGCAGTTATCTATTTCGAGGTTACTGACCCCTTCAGGGTTGTGTATAATGTTGCAAGATTTGAGGTCGCAGCAATAAAGCTGGCACAGACAAACCTGAGGAATATTGTTGGTGATTTGGAGCTGGATGAAACCCTGACATCGAGGGAAAAGATCAATGTAGGTCTCAGACAGATTCTCGATGATGCAACGGATAAGTGGGGTGTCAAGGTAACCAGGGTTGAACTGCAAAAAATTGATCCTCCAAGGGATATTACCGACGCGATGAGCAAGCAGATGAAGGCGGAGAGAACAAAGAGGGCCGCAATTCTTGAAGCTGATGGAATCAAACAAGCACAGATTTTAAAGGCGGAGGGTCTAAAACGGGCGGCAATCCTAGAGGCAGAGGGTAAGGCTCAAGCCATACAAAAAGTGGCTGATGCAACCAGGTATGAGGAAATTACCGTTGCCCAAGGTGAGGCAAAGGCGATCATGAATGTATATTCCGCAATACATAAGGGAATGCCAACGGAGGATTTAATAGCGATAAAATATTTAGAGGCCTTACAGAAAATCGCAGATGGTAAAGCAACCAAGATATTCCTACCCGTGGAAACCTCCGGAATTCTCGGAAGTATCGGGGGTGTGGCGGAGATATTCAAGGAAAAACCGGAGATAAGAAAGAGGAAGCTCGAAGAACTCGCAAAAACCTTTGAGAGCGAAGTTGTTGAAGAAGAAAAGCCTCCAGAAGAAACAGAATTTAGGTATGAAGGGGAGGAATAACCCCTTTTTTCTTTTTATATCTTAAATCTGAGCAGGGCGGCTTTACCCCCAAAAGTATTCCAGAGCTGAAAACCCTCCTCGAAGCTGTCCGGGAGAATTTCTACGTTTGCTCCTATCGCCTTTGCACTCTCATATAATTTATCTATAATTTCATCATCCAAATTCTCGGACAGGAGCAGTGTTTCTATGGCTCCCGCATCCAATGCTTTTTCTATATCATCCGCATAAGCCATATTGCCGTCAGAAACAAGTTCCTTCATGAATCTCTGCATCAATGTCTTCTGCCGTACCATCTGCACGTTACTCAGTATGCTTTGAGATTTGTCAATTAATTCTCTGATTCCGGATTCATCGGTATAGGTTATATCCTGAATTGCAATAATCTTCTTCTTTAATTCATGGTGTAGATAATCCCCCTCAACGAAGTCATCCTTCGTCCCAGCCGGACCCCCAATAATGATCCCTTTTAAATCCTTTAAATTTTCGAGGAAAATGGATGCGGCATGCTCTCCAACCCTTACCTTAAAGTCATGAGACTGCTCTCTTACCAATCTTTCAAATCTTCTCTGCGATTGACCCCCGGCTCTGTGCTTGCCCCTATAACCAGAGCTCAGTTTCTTTATTACATTATATCTGTCACCCTTCAGGGTTGCTATTGTAGCTTCTTTGTTGTCAATTGCTATCAAACCGTAAATATCCTTTGGAATTACAAGGCTTTCCAGTGGTTCTGTAACAAAGGTCTGGTCACATCTGTATATCCTCACGAAGATAGGCTCAAAGGGCTCTACCGACCATAGTTGTAAATCCTGGATTCCCTCTCTTTCAGAAACATTTCCACAGAAAACTGCCAGACCGTTTTCTGGAGTTTGTTTAAACAGCCTTAAATGTTGTATGATCCTCTCTAATGCATCGATAACGTTCTTCCTCGTGGTCTTTGACTTTATATTCGTCGCAGTTCCCTGCTCATCTATCAGTTGACTGATAACATTATTTATGTCAAATCCCTTTGGGATGTAAACCGATACGAGTTCTGTATGTCTTCCCTTCTTTTCTTTTAACTCGTGTATGAGCTTCCGCAGTTTATACTTTTCTTTGGGGTCCATCTTTAGAACAAAAGATACCACTATAACCTTTCGAAGATCAGATTTAAATTTAGCTCAAATGCGGTTACAGGCACCTCTAGATTAAAATTTTCCAGAACCTGAGGATGGATTTCACCGAAAAAGCCGTATTTTACGGATGCGCATCTTCCGGGTATAAAGCTTCCGTGTTCGAATTCCTTTATCTTATATTTCATCCCCAGATTTCCCAGTATTCCAGTAAAAATTGACTTCATCTCGGAGAAATTTGTCTTTGAGTGTGCAACAACCCCGGCTAATTTTCTTTTATCCCTTCCCTTTGCATTAATGCAATCCCCGACCTCGAATATTCTCTGGGGATATTCCCTGTTCTTATTCTTTTCCAGAACCTCCATTAATGAGGGAAGGAGCCACGTTCTCGCCATTGAATGTTCCAGAGAGACGGGGTTTTTAGTCACTACCGTTGCTTCTTCTGGAATTTCCATTCTTTTAAATAGATTAATCTCGTTGGTCATTATGAGCGTCATAACCTCCTGGAAACCAAAACCAAGGATCAGCTCTCTCATTGTGGAGGAAAATTTCTCAAATTCATCGGGTTCGCCGATTGTACCCAATTTAGGTATCTCCGGCTCAAAATTTTCATAGCCGTGGGCAATTGCGATATCCTCAACCAGATCTATTGGGTGAAGAACGTCTGTTCTATAGGCAGGGATTAAAACCTGAATTTTATTTCCATCCAATTCAACGCCGTAACGCATCTCTTCCAAGAGAATTTTTATATCCCTCTGACTAAAATTCGTTCCCAACAGCTTATTCGCATAGCTTAATTCAAGATTCATCCTCCTGGGTTTTAGGTTGGGGGTTTTCACTCTTGGTACGATTATATATTCTCTCTACAACAAGATAAACGAGTGTAGCGTATATAAATCCAATTATGATATCGATGATATAGTGCTCTCCCAGATAAATTGAACTGAAACCGACACCAAATGGAAGTAAGATCATTGGGAGCCCCTTTTTACCCCATAGTTTCATAGCGAATATAAAAGTAACCCATGGATAAGCGGCATGTAATGAGGGAATTGCAGCGACAGGATTGGCATTAACCAAAACGTACAACGTCGAAAAAGAAGCTGGTAGGTATGAACTATCTACCTCAAAGATAATCTTATTTACATGTGGTATTAGACCTTCATTAGAGGCCAACCAAGGCGGTGCTGCAGGGTACAGTAGAAATGTTAGAAGCGCAGCGTATGAAACAAGAATCATGGAATCTCTATACTTCTTAAAGAATGAATCACGTTTTATCCAGATATATACACCAAAGAGCGCTGGGGGTGTGAAATGCAATGAATAGAAGATAATGGCTATTATGTCATGTACTCCCGTAACTCCGTAGGTATAAAAATGCTCCTGCAACCACATTGTAGGCAATTGACCGAAAAACAGTAGCTTCTCTGCATATATCAATTCCATAAAATGAACCTGTGTCCCAAGGTTGTCTGCAATTCCTCGCATAGCATCATACGCAAAAATCAGAACTGCAAACGGAAGCCAGTCTGAAAGGAATTTCTTTGTCTTTCTCACAAGAACGGCAGCAAATATTCCAATGTAGATTATCTGATCCGAGGTTATCCTGATGTTATAGTAGATCATGGTTAACAGAAGGAGAATTAGGTAGGCAGTTGCTCCCATCCGGGATATGTTGTCAACTGGGGCATCCTCCCTATCCCAGAAAAATTTTCTTATTTTCAAGAAAATTTCTCCATCGATAAAACCCTTGTATGAGAATATCTGGTATAACGAGGCTGTAGCACCAATAAGGGTGAAGAACATGCCTGCACTTCCCCCGATAACTACCCCCGTGGGCAACAAAAATAAAGCAGTAATGAAGTTCACAAAATTGAGGTTTTTTGGATTTTCTTCCATAATAAAATTCAAGGTAGTTTATAATTATTAATGCTGAGGAAAAATAATGAAACTTGATAAAATAGTTTGTCTTTACATAATATTGGCTTCTATGCTATCCATCCTTTTCTTTCCCGTAATCTTGGAGCCATTGGATAACGATGTATTCTATCATCTTATCATTGCAAGGGAGATGATAAACTCGAAAACACCATTAATCCTTCACGACCCCTGGTTCAATGCGCCGGAGGGTTTGTTGCATTCCTATCCGCCGCTATTTCATTGGGTTCTTGTTCTGTTTTCTCTGGGGGGTATTCTAAACATGGAGCAAATAGCTGTATTATTCCAGATCGTCTTTTACCCACTCGCATTATTAACTGTATATCGCTTGGTCTCGTATGTTGAAAACAAAGAAACCGCTTTTGTTGCCATTGTTATACTTACACTATATTTCCCTTTTTTCGGGAGGACTCACCTTGCAATTCCAGAGGCTTTACAACATGTTTTAATACCCCTGACATTCCTAGCCTATCTCAAAGGTAGAGAAAAACTTTGCGGTATATTGATGGCTTTGATGCTTGCAAACCACATATTTGATCCTCTCTTAGTTTTTTTTGCGATCCTCACGCATTATATACTATACAGAAAGGAGCCCTTCAACATAAGGGATTTCTTATTGATCACATCACCTGGACTGATCTTCCAGGCATACGGGATATACGGATTTTTCGGTCTTGTTTCAATGGTGCAGTCAGCCAGTATCTCAGATATCGCTTTAAGTCTGAGTTCAAACTACTATAGGATGTATCTCGCACTTGTCAGCTCCTCTGTTATGATAATTCTTGGGGTTTGGTTTTTTCGCAGAAAGCTGATAAATAGAAGCAATGCAATCTTCGCTGTCTGGTTTCTATTCAGCCTCCCAGTCTTTTTTAAATTGCCGAATCGCTTCCCTGCATACGTTGGTCTCCCTCTGGCGGCACTTGCCGCAATCCTTATCATCAAACTGAGGGATGGCAGGAAATTTTTTTATGACCTCTATCTCCCGATCATAATAGCTTTATTGATTTCAAGCACCTATCTTTCATACCTCTGGTTCCCCCATGTACACGATTTCTATAAACCGGGGGTTGATGTAAACGAGAGACTGGCTCTTTCTTGGATAGAGAAGAATATTCCCAAAGATGAAATTATCCAATTGAATCGAGGACGCACTTTTTATGAAGGTTACAGAATTGCTTATTTCACAGATCATAAGACTACAGAATCAGAAAATATATCCAGGTACCTGTATTCAATCTTTCCCGATGACTCATCTGAAAATTGGACATTGCTCAGGCACTATGATACATACAAAATCTACATAAAATCGAATAGGATTACGATGCCCTAAACCTCTTTTGATCCAAAAACCTAATCCCAAGAGAGCTTGCTGAAATTGCCCCCAAAACAAAATTTAAACCGGTCCCTAAGATTCTCTGAATTAAGGCTGCTGAAACAGCAACTTCATTTGGAACCCCTAATTTCAGCAAAAGCAAAATTAAACTTGCGTCCCTAGTACCAAGACCCATGGGTATCATGGAGATCACACCTACTGTAAAAGAGATCATGTTTATGTAAAGAAGATGAATAGGATTTATTTCTATTCCCAGAATGAACAAAATCACATACAATTGAAATGCTGAAACGATATATGCTAAAGATAATAATAAGGTGAATAAGATCAAGACCTTTTTGTCCATTATCTTTACCCCTTCCCGAAAATTTGCTCCAAATTTTAATAATCTGCCTAATTTATTCTGAAATGGCAATCTGGAAATTACCTTCTTTATCTTGTGGGGTTCAATGGAAACTACAACGTAGAAAACTATGAATAAGAAGAAAACCATGAAGAGCGGTATCTGTAAACTGTATTCGGTAAACAATGTTGCAATAGCGAAAATTGAGATCACTGCAGGCAGAAGTATCTCAAGAAAAAGCTCAATTGCGAGCAATGCTGTACCACGAGAGAGAGGAATCCCTAAAAATTTTTTATATAGGTAAGCTCTCAGAGGTATACCTATTCTCAGAGGAGTAGTATAATTTGCCGCCAAACTTGAAGTTGCTATCAGATATAATGATTTTAGAGACGATTTGTATCCCATCCCCCCCAAGAAGATCCTGAGTGCAAAGACAAAAACAAATAGGGGTAAAATAGACAAAAATAGGAGGATACTTAGATTTTCTATAGTAAGATTAGTCAATACTGACAAGTCAAAACTTTCTGTGATATAGTAAACCGTAAGTGCTACAGTGCAAATCAGTAATAGCCAATAATATGATCTTTTCATTACAAACTCGCAAGGATACGGTAAATTGCTTTGCAATTTACGTACAGCGAGCGAAGCTCGCTTGTACTGCAGACTTTAGTCCGCAGAGGAATTGCGATCTAAAATAAAACCCGCCACCTTGCTTCTACCTCCTTTTTTGAGTGGTAGGTAGGAGGGTTTAATAAAATTTTCTAGTTCTGGACATGTGAATTCATCTATTCTCCTAATCCATTTAACATGATCTCCTCCGCCATGTATATCAACCCTCGTTGCCAACAAAATCATTTTAATTCATGATCTTCAATATATTTAGATTTACGAGGATATATGAACCAGTAGGGGGAATAAGATGAAATCAAAAAGGGATACGGTATGCTTTGTAACTACATCATTTCCTAGGTATGATGGTGACTTTTTTGGTAGTTGTCCCTATAACTTCACAAAAGAATTATCCAAAAGGTATAAAATTGTTGTTGTAACTCACGGTCTCCCCAAAGCATCCAATTATGAAAAAATAGGGGGTGTAGATGTTTTTAGATTTCGCTGGTTATACCCAAAAAATTTTATTGCACTAGTCCATTACAGTAACTGGTGGTTTTTTAGATTAATTACTTATTTAATCTCTGGTTTTTTCACCTCACTATATGTCGTGAGCAAATTTAGAGCAAGATATATTCAGGTATTTTTTACTATACCTTCGGGTTTTATAGCAATATTAGTGGGGAAAATACTGAAAAAACCCGTTTTTGTGATGCCATTAGGCTCGGACCTGAGAGAGTTTATAACCCATCCAATTTTTAAACACCTTGTAAAGTATGTCCTGAAGGAAGCCACTTGCTTAATGATCGGTCCCGATGAGCTTAAAAATTATGTTTTACACAATTATGGAATTTCTGAAGACAAAATCTATTTCGTACCGAACGCTATCGATACAAAAAGGTTTGATGGAATGAAAAGACCATTACAAGACCTTAACAATGATAAGAATTTCAAGGTTTTATTTCTGGGGCGCTTGGTTGAATTCAAAAACCCAACCCTCTTCGTTAGAGCCATGCCCAAGATACTCCAGAAAAATAGTGATATCTCTTTTTACATCGCTGGTGATGGCCCATTAAGAACCGAAGTGGAGAAATTGGTAGATGAACTTAACATAGAGAGAAATGTAAAAATGCTCGGAACCTTAGACTATGCATTGATGCCTGGTCTTTTATCCAGCGTTGATGTAGCAACTTTTTTATCAGAAATTGAAAATTTCGGTACTGCAATGATGGAATCCATGTCTTCCGAAAGAGCAATCATAGCAACCAATGTTGGATGTATAGATGAAGCGATAGATAATAATCACAGTGGTATATTGATAGATAATAATCCTGAAAGTCTCGCCAAAGCGATATTAAAATTGGTTTCTAATAAAGAAATGTGCCATACGTTAGGAAAAAATGCAAGAAAATTTATTATAGATAATCATTCAATAGAAAAATCATGTGACAAAATATCGGAAATCTATAGTTCCCATAGTAACTCCAACCATTAGATTTTTCATACTCTTTTCCTTAAAACCTTTGCGGGATTTCCAGCAACAACTGTATGAGGTTCTACATCTTTAGTAACAACAGAACCTGCACCAACTATTGAACCTTCTCCTATTTTAACCCCTGGTAAGATAATCGACCCAATTCCAATATCGCATCCGTCTTCTATTATAACTTTCTCAAAATTCAGATCAGAGAATAGAACAGGCATAGATAATTCAGCTTCTTTGTGTACAGATGTTAAGATTTTAACCATTGGACCTATGCCAACACCTTGACCAATGTTAATCCCACCTGCACTATGAAAAAAACAGCATTGCCCAATCCAAGTATGACCATTTATGATCATCTCATTTTTGTAATATCCTTTAAGGATAGTATTGTGACCAATATAGACGTTGCTGCCAATACTAATATTTTCTGGATGGAATACAAGAACGCCCTTTTCAAATATTACATTTTCTCCTATTTTTTTAAAATCTTCTATCTTAAACTTGCCATTACCGTGGCTTCTGTACATTCTATAATTCTCAAAGTTCATAAAAGTTTTCTCTTTTTGGCTCATTGTTTCTTGTTTTTGGATTTAACTTTTAAATTATCCTTATACCAATCAACTGTCAATTTTAACCCTTTTTCTAAACTTACCGTTGGTTTAAAGCCTACTAAATCCTCAGCTAGATATATATTTGCAATATGTCGTCTCACATCCCCTGGTCTTTCTTGCTCATAAACAATTGGTTTGTCACAATTTAGATATTTAGCAATAATCTTGATTAAGTATTCTATTGACATTTCTTTTCCACTAGCAATGTTTAATACCTTGTTCCTTGTATTTTTGGAATTATATACATCTACTGCGGCATTTGCAGTATCTGTAACATATAAATAATCTCTTGTTTGTTTACCGTCACCATAAATTACTGGTGCCTTATCGTTTAATATCCTCTTTATGGTCAAGGGAATGACGCCTGCGTAACTTCCTTCATTTTGTCTTGGTCCGTAATTATTGAATGGTCTGATAATAGAAGCATCAATACCAAAAGTTTTACAGTATGAAAATACTAGTTGATCTGACGCTGCCTTACTTGCTGCATAAGGGGTTGTACCATTTAAAGGATGTTTTTCATCCATGGGTGCGTATTCACTAGTGCCGTATGCCTCCGATGACGAAAAATGTATTAATGTATCAAAGAAATTATTTCTGGCTAATTCGCACATAATAAGCGTGATATTAACATTTTGTTCAAATGCCCATCTGGGTTTGGTAAGCGATGCTGGTAGGGGGATAACTGCCAAATTAAATACAACATCAATACCTTCGTTTTTCATTATTTTGCTAATTTTATTGTAATCTGATGCGTCCCGATTATAAATCTTTAAATTAGGATATTTTTCTCTTGCTTCTTTCAAATTAGATTCTTTACCTATGAAGAAATTATCCACTATTACCAAGTTATCGGGCTTCTCTTTTATTAATCTATCCACTAAGTGGCTTCCAATAAAGCCCGCCCCTCCTATTACGAGAACCGATTTATTCTTTAAACTCATTTCAATTCCTCCAATGCTTTTTTAAGAAGCGCCACCGCCATGTCAATATCTTCCCTCCCTAACATATAATACATAGGTAAAGCTAATGACCTATTAAATATCTCTAATGAATTTGGACATTTATCTTTTGAGTTATACACTGGTTGGATATGGGATGCATAAGTCCCGATTTGTGTTTGAATACCTTTTTTCATCAGTGCCTCAATTAATTTATTTCTATTGATTCGCTTATCAACAAGAGCCACATAGCTCTGATAGATATGCTTTACAGTTTCGCTAACATAAGGGTGTTCAATAAGTTCTGTTTCTTGGAGTTTCTCATCCCAATACTTTGCAAGTTCTATTTTCCTTCCAATAATTCTGTCAAGTTTCCTTAATTGTGCGACACCAACAGCAGCGGTTATATCACTCATTTTGTAATTATATCCAACTTCAATAAATTCTGGAATGACAAATTTATCGATTTTTTCTCTATCCCATGCAGACGTCATGCCAAAAACAGATAAGTTTCGTATCTTCTCCGCTAAATTTTTATAATTAGTAACTACCATACCCCCTTCCCCAGTTGTTATACCTTTTCTTGCATGGAAGGAAAAACAACCAACATCTCCAATTGTACCTGCATACCTGTTTTTATATTTGGCACCGAGAGCGCATGCTGCATCTTCTATTATTTTTAAGTTGTAGTCTTCAGCAATTTCTATAATAGCATCCATTTCTGCAGGTTGTCCAAAGGTATGCACTGGTATAATTGCTTTTGTTTTATCATTAATTTTTTCCCTGATAGATTCCGGATTGATATTATACGTCTTTAAATTTACATCAACAAAAATAGGTTTTGCTCTGCAATACAATACAGCATGTCCAGTTGCTGGAAATGTGAAATCTGCAACTAAGACTTCATCACCTTTTTTTATACCAACACCAAGTAAGGATAAATGTAATGCAGTAGTACAATTTACGACAGCAATTGCATACTTAACACCGAGGTATTCGGCAAATTTATCCTCAAATTCCTTCACCTTTGGACCTTGAGAGACCCAACCAGAATCTAAAACCTTTTGTACTTCTTTTAATTCTTCTGAATCAAAATATGGCCTTGTTATGGGTATTTTTATATCTTTGTAATCTTTAATTTTTTTCATTGAAATCACAAGTGTATTTACATAATTTAGTACATAGACTTTCAATATTAACTCCCCCTCAAGGGTTTACTCGATTCCATATCAAAAAACATCGCAAATAACAGAAACTGCAATCCAGTGATTATTAGTAATGCACACAGAATTACCGTTGTACCCATAATTGTACCTAATACAAGTCTGTAATAAAGAATCTCTAATCCTATCAGAAAACCTAAAGGAAACAAAATCATTCCAAACAGATAGAAAAGCACAAGAGGATGGAAACTTAGCAATACATATTTCCTCCATAACCTCCAAAAAAATCTCGTTAAAAGTAATGAGGATAATGTAGCAGGATACCTTAGCACATTAATTCCCGACTCTTCTTCGCCATATATTGGTTTTGTTGGAACATCCATTACCCTGAAATTATAAACATTTAATTTCACCAATATATCATTACAGTATCCATATCGAGGATAGATACTTTCGATATCCAACGTTTCTAGTACGCTCTTTGAAACTGCGGCATATCCATTCTGTGGATCCATAATATGCCAATATCCGGAAGATATTTTGGTAAGAAGAGTCAAAATCGCGTTACCTACAAACCTAAACTTAGGGAATTTCTTTGTGATATCTTTTGCTAAGAGCCTGTTACCCTTTACATAATCTGCTTTATTCTCAACTATTGGATCAAGCAATTTGGTCATTTCATCTGGCGACATCTGTCCATCCCCAGCCATTACAACGGTGATGTCCATACCATCAAAGAGTGCTTTTTTATATCCAGTTGCTATCGCGGCCCCAACACCTTCATTTTTTTCATGCTTGATGATAATTGTCTTTTTATTGGCATGAGACTTTGCAACCTTGTAAGTACCGTCAGTACTTGCATCATCCACAACAATAATTCGATCAACAAATTCTGGGATAGTATCTATTACCTTACCAATGAACCTTTCTTCATTGTATGCTGGAACAACAACCCCTGTCTTGTTTCCCTTGTACATTTTATCTTAATTTAAATATCGTTAAAAATATTGTCTTTTCTTAGTAAAATCATGGGGACTTAGAATTTTTTTATCAACTAATCTAAACATTATAATAGAAAAGATTGGATGATAGATATGAATAAGACGATATCAGTTGATAAACATAGAGTGTATGAGCACCTGATTGTTTTGTTTGGCTATACATTCTTGACCCTATTGATGTCATATCCACTGATACTTGGCATAAAGAATTATCATTTCAGTGGAATTGACTACCCTGTGTTTGTATGGCAGTTTTGGTTATTTGAAAAATCTTTGATAGAACTGGGCACTTATCCCCTCTATACGGATTATATCTACTATCCAACGGGGGCGAGTTTGGCCTTCCATACACTCACGCACTTTAATTCACTGCTTTCCATTCCATTACAGGAGATATTTGGGTTTATAGGGGCCTATAACATATTATTTCTCCTCTCTTACATCGTATCGGGTTATGGCGTATACCTCCTTGTGAAATATCTGACAGAGGATAAAAGTGCAGCCTTTATTACTGGGATCATATTTGCCTTTTGCCCCTACCATTTTGCTCACGCGTCAGTTGGACAGTTAAACCTATTGAGTACCGAGTGGATTCCATTCTATGTTTTATATTTCACTAAGATGTTTAGGGAGGACAAGAAGAGAAACGCACTTTTAGGGGCGTTATTTCTCCTTCTGACGTCGCTCTGTTGCTGGCATTATATGGGTTTCATGATGCTATTTACTGGATTTTTCGTCTTATATCATTGGTGGTTCAGTAGGGAAAGAATTACCACAAAATTCCTTAAGAGGTTTGCTATCATGATTTCGTTATTCTTTGTGATGATGATGCCATTCCTGTATCCGATGCTTCCAGAAATATTTTCGGGTAGTTATATGTACAGCCCCATCGACTATGCTTATACCAGTTCCGCTGACTTGGTTAGCTTTTTTGTACCAGGTCCACACCATACTTTTTTGGGGGGTTATACCAGAGAGATACACTCCAGATTCATGGGACCCATGAATGAGAGGGTACACTATGCCGGTTATATTCTAATTTTCCTCTCCCTGTATTATGTCTATAAAAGAGAACGAGTTTTTTACTGGTTTCTGGAGAAGATATCGAAAACTAGGGGTATGTTGAAAAGCAGATCAATTATTATGAAGATTCTATACATAATTGCACTCTGTCTCATTGTAGTCTATGTTTTATTGGGCCCCGATATCCTGTCTTGGGCGATAATTTTCTCTTTCACGGCATTTTTTGTTCTTATCTATTATGCGGTTAAAGAGAAGCAGATCGGCTTTTGGCTTTCGTCTGCCGTCTTCTTCTTCTTATTGTCTCTCGGTCCAGTTTTGCATGTCTTTGGTGAGGTAACGTTTGGTGAATCTAACACCATGCTTATAATGCCTTATATGATACTCCACTATCTGCCATTCTTCTCAATTTTCAGAGCACCTGGGCGTTTTTCACTTATGTTAATGCTCTCATTGGCAGTTATGTCGGGATTTGCTTTAAGGTATATTTTCACCCGGATTAGAAGAAAGGGGCTATTTGCAATTCTCGTTTCCCTCTTGATAATATTCGAATACCTATCGATCCCGCTTCCCGTATCGAATAAGGATATCCAAGTGAATGAATTCTACAAGATGATCTCAGAAGACCCCGGAGAATACGCAATACTGGATATTCCAATCCCTACAAAATCCAATGCAAGGACTATGTACATGTACTATCAGATTACCCATGAGAAAAAGATTGTTGGAGGGCACATATCAAATATACCTACATATGCAATGGAATTTATCGAGAACACGCCCATAATTCAACAATTAATGCATCCTTTGTTAATTCAAAAATTTCAGTTCGGGGATAGATTATATATCCGCCTCAATGATAATCATTACCTTAGACCAAATAAACAGGATAGAGTTCTATTGAGAGATGCCCTTGAAAATGTAAATCCCATTATTGAATATGAAGGGGATTTATTTGACACAGGATCTATACCAAATGCCTCCATGATCCTCAATTTGAATCAATCTTACCCACATGGAGATATAATAAACCAGAACGTATCAGAAATTTGCGGGAGTGTTTTGAACTATTACAATATAAGATACATTATTGTGCATAGAAATCATCTCCATCCAGAGATGCTTAACGCCGTGGAGAGGATTATAGATGAGTTTTTAGATAACCAATCTCCAGTTTATATTGACGAGGAAATTACCGTTTATGAAGTTGAGAAAAACAGTTTGTTGCCTTTTATTACCTTAGGTGGAGGTTGGTTCAATAAAGAGCTCTGGGATGATCCCCCGATAAGATGGATGGAAGATGTTGCTATTCTAAAGATTATAACACCCGAAGCCGGTAAAGCTGAGCTTGAATTTGATACTAAAAGTTTTAATAGAAAAAGAGAATTAGAGGTTTATCTGAACAACAAATTGATAGGGACCTATGTAATTGGAACTGAATGGTCAAGGATCAAGACCGGTGAAATTAATCTATTAGAAGGGGAGAATATGGTTACCTTCCGTACCTCTAATGGGTGTGAGGAGCAGATGATCTGGGAGATTTTCAATGAGAAAAGATGCATCAGTTTAGCATTTCGAGATGTGAGTCTTGAGATTTTATACGGACACTAATTGATTCAATCTAAACATTATTTATATTTATATTCCGATATTATATATATTGTCTTTTTATATAGGATAAAAACATATATAGTATACAAAGATATATAATATACAAATACAAAGATAATATAGAAAGGTATATAATATACAAAGTGAAAATTGATCAATTAGACTTATCGATAATCAAACATCTTCAGGAAGATGCAAGACTTAGTTTCCGTGAGCTTGGACAAAAGCTGAATGTCCCTCATACAACGGTTTTCACGAGGGCTGAGAGATTAGTGGACAGGGGTATAATAAAGAATTTCTCTGCAATCCTTCATCCACACGATCTGGGTCTGCAGATCGGTTACATTTTAATTGAGGTGCCACCCTCACAATCAAAGAATACAGCCAATCATATAGCCAGCTTCGAGGAAGCAAGAAAGGTTTTCAGGACATTTGACGGAAAGATAATAGCGGAGGTTCTGGTTTCAGATAAACACACGGGTTTGGAGGAATTTTTAACTAAATTGAATGTTTCTCCGATAAAGACATATCCAGTTCACGATGTCGTGAAATTTGATCACAAGATACATGATGGGGCACTGAATAAGCTTATATGAGTCTTTTAATTCCCATCTTTGTGCAGAATAAAAAAAAGTTTAGTATTTCAATTCTTGATAGTTTCGACCTCCCTTTCCTTCTTTCAATGAAGTTGATTGGAATTTCCTTTATCCTGAATCCCTTTTCCTTTACTTTGAACAGCATCTCTGCCTGGAATACATACCCATTCGATTTAATTTTTTCCAGATTAATCCTTTCAAGAACCTCCTTCCTGTAGGCTCTGTAACCGGTTGTGATGTCACTAATCCTTAAACCGAGGAATGTTCTCGCCATCACATTGGCGCCCTTGCTTATTATTTTCCTGTAGATGCCCCAATTCCCTATTCCGCCTCCTTTTACATACCTAGAACCAAGAACCAGATCATAGTCACTAAGATATTCAATAAAGCTGGGGATATCCTCTGGATTATGGGAAAAATCGGCATCCATCTCGAATATTACATCCGATTTAGTTTCCAACGCATGTTTGAATCCCACGATGTAGGCCGAACCTATCCCAAGTTTTTTACTCCTTTTTATTAAAAAAATGGGATATTCTTCCTGAAATTTCTCAACCTCCTCCGCAGTACCGTCTGGAGAATTATCATCTACAATGATTAAATTACCACCAATCCCGCTTTTATGAAAAACATCAAAAATTATGGGTATTAATTCTCTGACGTTCTCTTTCTCGTTATAGGTTGGAATCACAATAGATACCCTCATATAAAATAAAAGGTAATGAAATTATTAACATGGAAAAAAGATATCAAACTTTATTGATCCTTCTTGTAATTCTTTCAATTAGCCTGACTTTTAGAATCTGGAATCTGGAAACCATTCCTCACTGGTACTGGGATGAAGGAGTCAATATGAATATTGCATGGAATCTAGCCAATGGAAAAATGCAGTGGTTCTGTATCAGGTATGCATTTGTCCCGCATCCTCCTCTTTTCTTTATTATTGCAGGTATCGCACTAAAATTATTTGGGAATGAGCTCTTGGTTTTAAGGGGATTAACAGCCCTTTATGGTGTATTAACCACGTTGATTTTATATTTTGTGGGTAGAGATTTATTCGATAGAAGAATGGGATTGCTAACAAGCCTTTTGTATGCTGTATATCCAACTGCAATCTATTTCAACAGGATGGCATTTGCCAATAACCAAGTAATGTTTTTTTCTGTATTAACCATGTATTTCTTAATTCGATATCTAAAAGAAAAAAGGTGGATCTGGTTTTACTTATTATCCATATCAGCCGGTTTATCGGTAATAACGGAAATTATGGGTTTTGGTGTTCTTTTTTCAATCATTGTCCTTTTTTGGGTTTATGACAGAGGCAATGTACCAAAAGTGTCGTTGATATCGGTAAGTTTTTTTGCCATATTTGTAGGATCTATGTTACTCATTACGCCAGATGCATTTATTCATGATATTCTTCATTCTTCGGGTAGGTTTAGTTTCCCTGTAGCATTTTCGGCTATAGCCGTTATCCTATTTATTGTTTTCAAACCGAGCTGTTTGGAGGGGGTATATAAAAAAATTTTATATATCTATTCACCTATTTTTGGGGAAATTGAAAAAAACGCTCCTTTGTTCTATATCCTCGCCTCTCTTATCCTGATAATCTTCCCGCCCTCCGATGAGCTTTTCGTTATTGGATTTGATTTTTACTGGTTTGGATTGGTTGGTTTCTACTTAATGAAGAATCAAAAGGCGAGGAATATCGCCCTCACATTCTTCCTAGCCTCTTTCCTTATTCTCCTTGGATTAAATAGAGCTGATCACATGTTGATACCAATTTACCCATTATTATGCATTGGTTTGGCTGTTTTACTTTCCAGTGTTTTTGATCTTTCCCAGATCCATCTCAGTAGAAAAATTAAAAATCGAGTAAAAATATTTTTCATAAGCATGTTATTGATGCTTTATCCCGTTGGTATCATCCTGTACTATGATTTTGATGCATTTATTAACAAGAATTTACTTTTTGAGGAAGATTTAGAGATGAGAAGAGCAGCTGCAGATTTCATAAATAGTAATGTCTCTGAAAGAGACGTAGTTCTGGCAGACAGCCACCTGACAAGAATGATTAATTGTAAATCTTCGGTTTTAATTCAGTCGGCAGCTTTTGAGGGGAGAGCTATCGCCTACATGCCCTCAAACTTGAGCAAAGACAGGTTTTTATTCAACTGCTCCTATAGAAATGCTAAATTTATCGTGACGGTAAAAGGAATCAGGGAATGGGCAATGAATCAAACAGCCTTGGTTGAGATGATGAATGAAATCCAGAATTGGTCAACTAACGAAATTAATAACTATCTGATCTACAGGAATCCCCACATAGATTAGAAGAGATAGCCGCTATAAAATGTTAACCACGTCCAAAAGGCCAGGAATAACAAAAGTGCAATAAAGGCGAGTACATCCTTTTTAGTGATCTCTTCCCTAGATTTGAAAGTTGGAAGTTGCATTCTCATACAATTATACATTTAAAAAATAGAAACCTATACATTTATATATTTGTTTTTATATAAAGATATACAATATTAATTAAAAATACGAGGTGAAAAATATGAAATTGGATAAAAGGCTTTTGCTTCTTGGTTTTCTAGTGATGGCAATTGGGACTGTAGCAGCCCAGCAGTCAGTTATTACCTTGATTAATACACTGATCTGCAGATTGGTCACCGTTCTGTGGGGTATAGCAGCAGCGGTTGCTACTATTGTGATAGTAATAGCGGGTATAAAGTGGATCGGATCCTCAGAGGATGCCGGCGCAAGAGCTCAGGCAAAAGCTACGATAGTGCACGCAATTATAGGTCTGATTATAGTGATAATAGCTCTATCGATAGTTAATTGGGCCATAACCGGTGCTGGACCGTTAAAAACATTCACGTTCCAATGTTAGACCGGATAGTGAAATTCAGAGTTAAAGTTAGATCCGAATATTAATTTTTTATTTTTTTTATATAATGCATTAGGATATACCTTTAGAATGGGTTTCTTAGTTTGTGGGAGGATTAGGAGTATCTGTCTTGTAATTGCTTTCTTATTGATAAATATCGGCATAACATTGGCTGTACCAGCTGCTACAGCTGTAACGAATCCCATACACTGTGTTCTCTGCAGAATATTGACGATTCTGTGGGGCGTAACGGCGGGAATCGCAACCTTTGTTATAGTAATCGCGGGAATAAAGTGGATGGGTTCAATGGATGATCCAGGTGCACGTGCTCAGGCCAAGTCATCGATAGTTCATGCAGTTATTGGTTTGATTATTGTGATGATAGCTCTACAGCTTGTGGGGTGGGCAGTTACCAACACGGTCGCTGAGTTTGATCCTCTTGACTTCATACCAGTTGCAGCAGGGGGGAATGGATGCGTTCCGTTCTGTACTTAATTGGACATTAACTAAAAATTTAAATATTTATTCTCAAAGAACAGATAGATTAATTGTTTGTGTATTCTATTTAAAGATGTCAGCATTGAGAACGTGCTTCGTACCAGGAAAAACAGAAAGTGAGATTAGAGAATATTTCGAGAGAAGGAGGGGGGGCATCTTAAAAACAAAGGATGATATCAAGGGTATAGAAAGAAGGTATGCTCCTCTGGGGGTCTTTGAAATAAAGAGAAGGAAGGATATAAAAACAGGTATTATATCAAAGGTGAAAAAAACTATTGAAGAGAGTAATAGATTTCACGTTAATCTTAATAATGCCGATCTCTACTATGTAAGTAAGAGAGCACTGAGCAAAAAACCTAAAATAGAAAAATCGGATGTAATAGAGAAGATAATTGACCTCCCATCCATTTCGATTGAATTTCTATCAGATATCGTAAAAAAAGGCAGGATAACGCATCACGAATTGAATAAAAAGCATTTCCTGTTCTTGAATGGAAATTTCGATTGCATAATGATGCTGAAAATGAGGGATTTAATTGATTTTCATCCCTGGGTTTATGGGGTAGATTATGATAGGCATCCCCCCCATCTGGAGTATCTGGCAAAGGTAAACATTCTTGACTTTGATGATAAGAGATACAATCTAGGAGATTTTTTATCTACAGAGCAGATAGATTTAGAGGGGAAAAAGGTGGATGAACTCATATATAACTCAGAAGAGGTATTAGATAGATTAGAGATATTTTTTGGGGGCGATGGAATATCTCAGGATGTTATATACTTACCATATGACGAGTGTACGTATGTGGACAAAAAAGGTAGATTCAGACACGATAGATTAACAGCTCCAAAATTTTCAACCGGCATCAAGCTTTAAAAAAGCTCGACGCACCGAGCTTTAAAAAAGCTCGACCAAAAATTTAGGCTCAAATTTTTTCGCCAGCCTCGCGACCGACTAACGTCGGGTGCGTGTCTGAATCTTCGATTCAGCCACATTTCCTAAAAGGCTGAGATTGATCAAAAATTTAAATAAAATTTTCAACGGCAATAATTAAGATTTTATATATCAATTACCATACTATAAAAATGCCAGTAGTAATTCCACAGGACGTCAAGTACGAAGAAAGGTTTATCGGTCCTCTGACAATAAAACAGTCTATTTATGCGGGCATAGCGGCAATGATAATAGTCTATATCTGGATGTTTACTAGCCTTCCAACTTTTTTAAGGATAATGATATCTCTAGCTGTTGGGGGGCTGGCTGCGGGATTCGTGATGTTTAATCTAGATATTTATCTAATGAATATATTCACGTTCATGAGGGTAAAAAAGAAGGCATCCTGGTTGTCTTCCGATGCCCAAGGATTGCTGAATATAAAGGATATAAGAGCTGACACGATATTTTTGAAAAAGGGTGGGGCAATCGGGCTCATAAAGGTAACACCCATAAACTTTGGGATGCTGAGCAAGGATGACCAGGATTCGGTGATATACGGCTTCTTGGAATTCCTAAATACGATTAATTTTCCAGTACAGATAGTGATGAAGAGTATAAATCTGGATATTAACGATTATCTGAGCGCTCTAAAACACAGGATAGAAGAGCGAGAGGATAAAATTTCCCTGGCTTATTATGAGCATTTTGCAAGTTATATGAGGGACTACATAGAGACAACTAAGATAAATGACCGTCTATTTTACATCGTAGTTCCGGCAAAAAAGCATTGGGATGAGCGAGAGGTGATAAGAAGCCTTGACACCAGATGTAAGAATATTACAGATGCCCTCGCTTTTTCTGGCATAAATTCAGAAAGATTGAATACACAACAGTTACTGAATTTATACGCATCATATTTCACCGAGACGTTCTGGTTGGATGAGGATTTCATTACATCGGTTACGATGTATAGAAAAATGTGGAAGAGGGCACCCAGAGCGGCAATATATGGAGAGGCATAAAATGATACCCAAGTTAGATATAAAATTACCCTTCATGAAGAAAAAAAAGAAAAAAAAGAAACTATACGAGCAGTACAAAGATAGTCTTTTAACCTATTTAACATCACCATCCACGATAGACAGGCACTCTGATTATATTAAGATAGATAAATTTCATAGAATAGTTGCCGCCATTAATTATCCAAGAGTAGTAGACCCTGGATGGCTAACGAGGCTGATTGAAATGAACCTGGATTTCGATCTGTCTATACATATAAAACCATATCCAATCGAATCCAGCATTTCCATGTTGGAAACGGAGATAAAGAAGCAGAAAACAGACCTTTACGCCCTTGAGTCAGAGGGCAAGATTATTCCTCAATCCCTTATACAGAAACACCAGGATACAATGGCTTTACTAAATCAGATACAACAGGGCAGGGAAAAGATGTTTGATATGAGCCTCTATATCGATTCAAAATCACATGATAAAAAGGAGTTGGACAAGGTAACGAGCAGGATAAAGGCCAGTATGGCCTCCATAATGATAACTCCAAAGGTACCATCATACCAGATGTACACTGCCCTAAGGTCTACCCTGCCGATAGGTGATGACGAATTACATCTAACGAGGAATATAACATCCTCAGCTGCTGCAGCATGTTTCCCCTTTGCTATTACCTCTCTGGAGCATCACGCTACCGGAATTTTGATAGGATTTAATCAGGTAAACAACATTCCGATAGTTATCGATCCGTTTGAATTAAGCAATCCGAATATGCTGGTGCTCGGAACATCTGGAGGCGGGAAGAGCTATTGCATAAAATTAATGCTTATGAGAGAGTTCATGGAGGGTGTCGATATAAACGTAATTGATCCACAGGCAGAATACACTGATCTGGCCGGAAAGTTTGAAGGTAAAGTGATAAGAATTGCACCCGACTCGGACACCGTTGTTAATCCACTAGATCTGATGGGTCAAAGCTATGATGAGAAGAAATTATCCCTTCTATCATTTTTCAGAGTTTTAATGGGTGAATTAACTGAAACCCAAAGATCCATTTTAGATGACTGCATCGATTCAACCTATGAAGATGCTGGAATAACCAGGGACCCGAGGACATGGGCCAAAAAACCGCCCGTATTAGAGGACCTGTATGATCATGTTTTACCTTTGACCAGATCGGATAAAGACATAATCTATAAACCTGCTATGGCAATTGTTACGAGGTTAAAACCCTTTGTTACTGGAGGTCTAAGGTTCCTGAATCAACATACAAAGATAGACTTGGATAACAGATTCATTTCCTTTGACATCAGAGACATCCCAGATGTTGGAAAGGGCACAATAATGTTCCTTCTCCTTGAGTACATCTACAATAGAATGAAGAAGTCCAGAAAGAGGAGAATATGTGTAGTTGATGAGGCATGGACTGTATTATCGGCTGGAGAAGAGGGTGAATATATCTTTAGATTAATTAAGACCTGCCGAAAATTCAATCTCTCTCTGATCCTGTTAACTCAGGATGTTGAGGATGTGATAACATCAAGAGCAGGCAGGGCGGTTATGGCCAACACAGCAACGAAGTTATTGCTGAAACAGGATACTACCGTGATTGATAACATTATTGATAAATTTCATCTCAACGAGGCGGAGGCAGAATTTGTTAGGAGATCAGGAGTCGGCAGCGCCCTATTGATGGCAGAAAATTCCAGGATTCCAATATATATCCAAGCATCTCCCGAAGAGCATAGAATTATAACAACCAAACCAGAAGAGTTAACTGATTTAATTCGAGAACCAACGGCTCCAGAGATCGAAAGAGAAGTTAAGTTAGAATTTGACATCAGTAAAACCTTTCACAGAGAGGCACAACTAACCTACGAAGAGATGCAGACCCTCATCAAGGTTGGTTTTCATGAGTTCAAGGCAGAAACATTGGAGGGCGTCCATGAGATGTTTATGTTAAAGAATGAAACTAACGAAACTGACGATCATTTCATTTTGCAACAATTGATAGGGGATGAAATAAAAAAATATACTGACAGGGTATTGATACATTACACCACCTTGCCAGATATCACCTTTGAAACACCCAACGGTGAGATAGTTGCCATAGAGATAATCGCTGACCAGGACATAGGAACCTGTTTAGATAAAATGGAGAAGAAAATGAATATTCTAAAGAGATACAATTCATACTTTTTCGTTGTAGCTAATCAAGAGCTTAAGAAGCACGAGGAATTCGGGGAAGTTGTAATGAGAACTAACGCCCCGACCAAGATACGTAACTTTTTCGGATGAAACTTCATAAAGTTTCACACGCAAGACTCTTGGTCTTGAGTGTGTCAGATCAGAGGTCTGCCACATCATCAAAACGGGGTTGTGGGGTCTGCGACCCCACAGACCGCATTACAGAATACTAATCAACAAAATAAACAACCACACCCTAAAGGGTGTGGTATTCACAAATCAATTTAACCAATGAATATTAAAAACAAGGAGGTAACAAAATGGATCCAGAAGAGGTAAATCCAGAGAGGGTTGGGATAAGAATGGATGTTCTTGGCAACATCATTAATGATTTAAACAATAATGAGGAACTGAAGGGTATATTCGGCGAGCCTGTATCAAAGGCACTGGTTGTTGTTGCAGATAACAATGACCTCAGAATAGAGGACGGCGGAGTAGTCGAACTTATGGATGAACAGGAAAAGAGATTTTTAGACATTTTGGACGAGGTCATAAGAGCGAATTCCATATAAATAAGTATAAATAAGAGAAACTCCATATAGATAAGGAGTTCACAGAATGAACAACTATGAGGGCGAATGGGCACAGGGGCGCATAGCCTTGGTCTTAATTATTTTAATAGCTATCGCCTTCTCTGTATACTATTTATTTTTCCAGCCAGATGGGATTGGACCGGTAAATGAGTGTGATCCATTTCCAAGGGTTCTGGGAGATTTTGTCTGTGAGAATATGAAGATTGACGATAGTTGTCATGATGTATGTCCATGGACCAGAAGGTATCAAGGAGCCAATCTACGGCAGCAACACGATGATATTTATAACGTCCAATATTACAAAGGAGATAAGAGGGGAGAGTTGACATTTGTCTTAGCGAAATTCCAGTTGTTGGAGGATGCCGAGATGTGCTATGAGGAATTATTCAATATAACCAAGATGTGCTATGAGGAATTATTCAATATAACTGAAACACACCATGAAACGTTTTTTGATGAGGAATTACCTCGCGAAGTACTTCTCAGTTTCTGTATGGAACACTATGATGTTCAGAGATTTTCAGAGATTTATTTAGACAACAGCAATGGTTTTTTCGTTGAGACGAGTAGAGCTAATTTTAATGGAAGTGTATCAACCCTTAGGGTATTAACCCTCATCGATGGTAATAATGTAATTATGCTCGGAAATGAGGGATACCCCAAGGGGGATCTCTTGGATATAGACAGACTTAAAGAATTGATCATCGAATTTAAGGAACATGGTGAAAGATTACGATGAAAATGAATAGATTTATAATATCCCTTGTAATGTTGATATTTCTAATGAGCAATTACATCGGATTTGCCACGGCATGTTGCGGTGTAACCTGTGCGAATCCTTGCACTTTTTGTAGTGGTGGCGGTTGCAGTGATTTTAGCTGTGTAGACTGTGGTGCAGGCTGTACTGGCTGTTGCACATCGTGCACCTATGAGGAATATACTGATCTCTTTGGCTGCGTCGATACCCTCTGCGTGGTTAATCTGGGTAGTGCGATAGATTGCCCCACCATTGGGACTTGTGAGGATAAAGTAGCGTGTTCGGACGATTTATTGGGGAGCAGCGTGAGCTCGTGCTCAGAGTATGTTGATACAGAAATCGATGTACACATGCTTCATTATACCAGACACTGTAAAAACGAAAAATGCCCCAATGTAAATCCTAGCGAGTACACTTGGCCCGAGGGTAATACATGTTTGGTAGCTAAGGCTTGTTGGGATGGTTTTGGGGGATGCGAAATGGTAATCGCAGAGGGCTACTGGGACGTATCCGAGAAACAATGTGTTCAATGCGGCGGACGCCTTGAAAGAAGAATTTGTGGGACTACCTCGGATATATCCGGTTATATAACATGGGACGGTAGCTGTCCAGACAGTACGTGTGGATCACTACATCTTACATGTTGGGATGCCCCAGACACATGCGAACAAGCCTGCTGGGGGGTGGATGAAGCCTGCGATGAAGTGGCAGAGGGTGGCTTTTGCAGACCCGGGCTCAACTGTGACAGCCTGTTTGAGGCATGCGACGGAACGCAGAAATGCGTAGCTTGCCAATGCGAGGGAGTGGGTTGTAGTAAAGCGAAGGGGGATGAATGCGAAACCGATGCAGATTGTGGTGCCAGTGAGACGTGTGATACAACACCTGGTGTTTGTAAATGCACGGGTTGTGGAAACGGTGTATTAGATGCTGGAGAGACATGCGACCCAGGAGTACCCGGAAATCCGGGCCCATGCACCGGTGTTGGCCCAACAGGTATCCCCATAGTGTGTGCACCGCAGGGAACGCCTCATGAATGCGATTGCCAAATTTGCGGTGATGGCACGATACAGGGTAACGAGCAATGCGAGCAACATTCAGATTGCGCCAGCAACTCATGCGATCTAACTAACTGCGTATGCCTAGGCGCGCCACCGCCACCGCCACCTGGTGCCTGTTCAGACCACGATTGCGAGACGGAGTCATTTACTGTAGGTCAAACAAAGTCGTTCCAGGACGGTACATTCACTCTTACTGATAGATGCTATTGCTGCTTTGGCGCAGGTTGCTCTCCCCCTAATCCCTGTAACGCGGGTCTTGGCTCAACGTTTAGTTACACGCTACCAGATGGCACCACTGGAGAAACATGTTTTAGGGACCACAATGCAAAGACATTTATCTTAGCCTCGACAGAGGTATATACTATAGAATTGAAGAACGTAATCACTGCCGCTCCTATCGGTACCGTGACGATAGAGGTATGTTGCGAGGCGCCTGCCGCGGCAGAGGACTGCCATAATGACATGGATGATGATGGGAATGGGGATATAGACTGCGAAGATGCCGCTTGTCCCGCACCAGCCTGTGGCTCCTGTAAATCAGCACATTGTGATTCTGGCGGTACTTACGACTGGGATTGCGAATTAACCGGGGACTGTGCCCCGCCAGGTACACCATCAGTCGACTGCGCCGCACTATACGGTGGGAATCCAAGTGACTGGGAATGTCTGCCAGCATGTACATGTGACCCAAAGGTGGAGACAGGAATGTGTGGCGATCACGTAGATAATGATCATGATGGTTGCACAGACGGCGAAGATATCGATTGCGGCGGTACCGAAACCGATTGTAATAATACCGTTGACGACAACTGTGATGGTGAGATTGACTGTGGCGATCCGGATTGCGCTTTAACTGCACCAGACTGTAATGACTGCCAGATCTTGACCTGTAACGCCGGCGGCACATGGCAGTGGAGCTGTCCCACAGATTTTGCTGCTGGTGCAGAGTGCAGCACAAATGAAGAGTGCTCTGCGACAACACATTGGTGCAACTTGGAGACATGCAAGTGTGAAGAACCACCTCCGCCTCTGGCATCTAAGTGGAGGTTGGAGTATATCGGTTGCAGGATCATAATCCTTCTGCAGGCGATTGCTGCTGCAATAGCAACCCTGATACTTGTCTATGCCGGAATAAAGTGGATGGGCTCCGGTGTTGAGAACCCCCAAGCGAGGACTGAAGCAGCAGATATGATAAAGGCCGTGTTCGTTGGTTTAGTAATTATCATTATCGCATTGCAGCTACTCAATACGTTGTTTGGTGCCGAACTAGGAAGTGTTGTATGTCCATGACATGAAAATGAAATCGAAGATTCTCATATTCCTATTAATCATCCTTTCCAATATGGTTGTTGGCCAGAGTATAATACCAATTGGACTAAAAACAGCTACAATTGGGGATATAATTACTATTTTCTATGCCGTATCTGTTTCAGTTGCCGTTTTGATGATGATATTCCATGGCATTAAATGGATAACTGCGGATGATGACAATGACAGAAAGCTGGCAAGGGAGGGAGTCATACATGTCCTCCTGGGTTTATTATTCATTCTAATAGCGGCTGCATTGGTTGAGATGATTTATACGAAACCTAGCTTTTAAATGGGGCAGGTTACCTCCCCGACATAGAGATAATTTACGAGAGCAAATGCGACTATTACAACCGCTAAGCCGATGAAAACATAATAAACCCCCCTTTTTGCATCTATTCTCCCCTGGGCATCATCTGCAACCATCCATTTGAATCCATTTACGGTGAGCATCAGAACAGCCAATCCAACCGCTATTGATTGAAGAATGAGAATAATTCCACAGAATTGCGTATTTACCTCACAGGTGCCCTCACAGGACTCCATACAGGCCTTATATTCATCCGATCCAGCAGCATACTTATTGCATATACCGGCATCGCAGCAGGTATCACAACTTCCGCTCATACAGGCCGTTTTAGCACCGCATTCTGCAGCACATATCACGGGACAGTTACCACCCGGATCTGTATTGCACATAACCGTTGGCTCAGTACCATCAGCACAGTCATTTCCATCCCCGCCAACGCAACGATAGGATGTGAAGGGGGCACTGACATTTCCAATTAGAGCAAATAGAATTAAAAAAATTACCAATCCCTTTTTTTGGTTAAATTTCATTTTACTTCGTTCCGTTAATAATTATTTGACATTATGACTATTAACACTATAACTAACATACAAGTGACCCTATGAAGAAGTAATTAGCCAATGCAGTTGCTATCATAACTATGACCAAACCCATAAAGACATAAGCTATGCCTCTCTTTGCATCCTGTCGTCCTTCAAAATCATCTGATGTCATCCATTTTATCCCGTGCACCATGATAAGGAATACAGATACTGCAACCGCTATTCCCCCCAGGATATAGATGATTTTACATAACTCCTCATTAGCCCTACAGATCCCCATGCAGGCTTCCATGCACACATCCAGTTCATACTTTTCATACGGATACGGTGACACTTTGCCGCAGTTAGCTGGCGATTTGCAACAGTTTTCACAGTCTCCGACGCATGTGGTTCTCTTGCCACACTCTGCAGCACACTGATATTTACAATCCCTCGTTGTACTGCATTTGACCTCTGGTTCATCACCACTGGGGCACTTATAATGCGATCCCATGCAGATGAAATCGCCATACGCGCAGTAAGATTTTTCCTCCAAAACGCAAGCTATGGCACATGCATCTATGAGGATGCATGAGCAATCATCTATCCTAGAATCGTATTCACACCTGACCAAACAACCTACATTAGGATTAATCTGAACGCTCTCATTGCACGTAAATCCACCGTAACTCAGGCCATAATCTAAACAGGATATGCCTTGAATTACGCCACAACAGAAACTTGGGGATGCAAAGAGGTATGATCCAACTGGGAAATTACACTCATTAGCATTATGGCCACGGATCTCAAGGACATAATTTCCGGTACCCAAAACACCGCTGGGGAAGTCACATACAGTCGGACGGATCCAATGAGTTGATACACTTATCTCGGCTTCCTCATCAGTTTCAAGGAATTTCCAATCCAAAAAATCCCAGGAATCTGGTTCTCTGTTTATCACTCTACCAAACATATTCTTCAGTAGTACATCATACCCACATTTTTTGATTCCACCTCCAACTCTCTTAAATTTAACAAAAACGGTTATATCATCACCCTTTATCTCATGATGTACATCAAGAACTTTGATATCACACTCAACAAGGCAATTAAAGGCTTGGGCCGATGCATTTAAAGTTAAACAGAGCAATATGAGGGAAATTATAACTGTTTTATTCATTAAAACCACCACCAAAAATTATAACTATTTTATTCATTATGGAGTAAACCACCACCAATATGGAGTGGCGCATATTATTGTCTGAAAGAATATTAGTTCCACGAGCGCCGATGCCGCCACAATGACAATAAGTCCAAACATGATGTAGGCTATGCCTCTCTTTGCATCCTTTCTTCCCTCTGCGTCCTCGCTTACCAGCCACTTAAATCCATGCAATATTAACATTATTATGCCAACGAACATTGCCGCGTAGCGGAGTAACATAATAACATCACAAAATTGTTTATTGGATTCACAAACCCCAAAACAGGTATTATTACATGCTGCCTCCATAGTACTGCCAGCAAGGTATATACTGCACATATCAAATTTTGTACAATTTTCACAATCATCACTCAGCAATGTCCTTCTACCACATGCTGTAGCGCACTGTAACCAACAATCTGAAAGATTCTCATAATTCACCCACTTAGCAACTGCACACCGCACAGTGGGTGTGGCACCATCCCAGCAGGTAAAACGGCCAATGCCTGGATAAAGTCTGCATTCAAATGGGCCATAGGTGCAAAAAGCACCGCCAACGGGCCCTGGAACCTCATAGCACCCAACCGCACAATATTGAATTACATTGTTTGTGACCTCATCTATTACGCACCAGCCACTTGGACTGCCAAAACAGTGCGGGGCGCCAAAAAAACATATATTATCACCAGACACAAGGGTACAAAAACTACTCATGAAAACGAAAACGATGAAAATCAGCAATATATTTGTCTTGACTTTCATTGTATTAGAATTAGATGGAACATGTATATAACCATAGAGCTTAATATATTTTATTGTGAATGAACCATTCTTTAAATGTGACAAATATGATTAAAAAAATTTTTGGCGGATTAATCTTCATTGTTCTCTTTATTCTTATTTTTAGCATTCAAGTTCAAGCGCAAGCCCCGGTTCCGGCCTGTAAGGTAAGCCTGACAATAAGACACGCAGCTATAGACCCGGGTGATGACAACGAATTTAAGGTGTGTTTAAATGGAGTAAATTGCGGTAAAATCCCCGTAAGATTTTTAGTTACAGATCCACTGGGTGTTGAGCATGAATATCTCGAGATTACTCCTAGTGCAGCACCTTGGTGTACCTCATGGGTCAGCTATCTGACCAAATTCGACAATATCCCAAATACAGACGAAAGTGGCAGGTATTATGTAGTTGCGAGAGTTCCAGATCAGGTAACTGGGGAGGAATGGGATCAGAATGATTTTGTAGTTAGAGTAATCAGTTGTGACGAAGCATACAATAATGGCGTGCTCATGGCCGAAAGGCAAATAACGATAGAGAGTATCCCTGAGATGGTCCCTTCAGACATGGTTGAATGCTGTCATCTTGATTGTTGTTTGGATTTAATCTTAGATGCCGATTGCAGTCATGCAGGCGGTACTTTTCCTCCACCTGAGCTCAGAGTGGGCACTACCGAACCGAGCTCGTTTGGTTATGCGGGAATCTGCCATACAGTACTCTCAAACTTTGATTTGGAGTATGCATCGATAAATGCCTCCAAGTACGTGGTTATCGGTAATGCGGTTGAAGATTCTGATACTCACTATTGGATTGTAGACGTAGGCGAGGGTGGATGCATATTAGGAGATATCACAAAATGCGAGTTAACCACGAAGAGACTCCTCATAGATGAAGGTATATACAGGGATTATGTAGTTACCAAATTAGCGCATGCTGACCCGGTATGTGGGGGCTTCTACACCCCGGAGATACCGTTTCCATATCATAGAGTGCAAAACACGTCGAGGTATCTCGCCATTTACAAAGAGCTGACGGATTTCCTCTACTGTCGGATGGCTCCAGAACTTATAAAAAATTCAAAGTGGTGTCATCTGGTCAATTTTGACTGGTATTCTGTCGTGAATCTGAGCAGCGAAAGAAATGTCACTTACATCACTCCGGAGGCTATAGAGGCAGAGAACGAATGGAACAATCTCTCTGGGTACATCGTTTTAGGACACGCCTGTCCACTGATGAGGAACGTGAGTGACACAAATACATATTTCGGAGTTGCGCCTCCACCCGACCCTGCCTGTTTCGATGCTGTTGACCCACCCGAGTTCAATATTCCCTGTAACAACCCCTTCGAGGTTCCATGTGGATCCGCCCTCACCCCATGCATCTACGTGTGGAAATCGATCATTAATGGGACTATAGGTTATAATAAGAGCTTTTGCTATAGCGGACTGGCTACCAGCGGAATCGAACTCCTGGTTGCAGACAACAGAACAGACACGCAAATTCCTGCTATTAATATAACCAGGGGGGAAATCCGGTCGATAAAGTCAAATGTGACCATAGACCTACAAACTTCAGCCTGTAATCCTATAGGACCAATTTCTGAGACGTTCAATTACACTAATGGAACGCCAGCTGGCGATTATCGCTCCTGCAGCGAAGACGATGTCAGTTATTATAGATTGTTCGATAAAAACACTACGTGGGTGAAGGTCTTTACCGTTACACCGATGCTCGAAGACAGGAGGGATCTCGGGGGGGGAGAAGGCTGGTATTGGAACTGGAGCAGAACGAGCCCGCCAGAAAACGATGTAAATGTTACCATCTATATAGGCGGAGGCTGTAAGAGGATCAGCGCATTCTATTTTGACTATCCCCTGCCCGTAGTATCTACACATTCATACTATACAACGCCGATTATCGACTATGTGAATGTGACCATATATGATGGACAAAATCCACCAGTAACCTATAACGTATCAGGTTGGAATCTATTGCCATTCCCGCCAGCAGATTCAATAGTAAATGCTACAAGTGGGGATGTGATCGACCATCACCCCTATGAGGGTATTCGTTATTCATATTTCGCGATAAATCACACAGTTCCAGAGAACGCCGCATATCTCTATATAGAGGCAAATTATACCTGTGAGACAACTCTGGAGAGGAATGCTACGATACCGCCAGCCTGTGGGGGTATGGATATGATCCATGACAAAAGCACAGTATACGATAATTTCACAATAGAATTCCTGGACCATGAAAATCCAAAGGATAATTGTAAATGGACAAACCCGATGGCATGGAGGAATATCAGCGGCTATTGGAACAGGACCTGGGATGCAACCCTTGGTAAGCATGTTTTACATCTGAATACCTCCAACATACTCAACAGAATAATGGTCTCAATAGACAATATCTCCAATAACACAATAATAGAGGTGCTGGTAAAGGGAGCCACACCATTAGATCCTGCAGATGCGACGATAGGATTTTACAGTAATGAGGATGCAAGCAGATACTGGTTTCTTAATCTCCACGAGGAATTCAGTACTGGTGGTACATTGTCCATAGGGTATCGTAGAGATGTGGCTCCAACTCGTGCCATAACAAATTCCGTTGCCACAACCTTTACGAATGGCCCGTGGTATTGGGTTAAGATCCTTCTTAGGGAGGGGAATATATCCGCCAAGTACTGGCAACGTGGCAGTCCAGAACCGGTAGGCTGGCAGATAGCATATTTGATCCCTGGAACTCCAATTGAGAAGATTTTCGGCAATCACTGGGTGATAGGGACTGAGCACGGGTTCAATGACGAGGAATTCTGGTTTGATCCAGATCCAATGTGCGGTATCAATATTACCGGCTACTACGATTCGGAGTTTCTTGCGCCCTTCGGATATTCCGTAGTTACTGGAGGATACATAGAGATAGAGATAGAACCAGATATATTGAGCGGGTTTACGATAAGTGTGGGGGAGACACCAAGGGTTGAGTATGGACATGTGGCGCACCCGGCGAAGCATATTCTGTACAGAAAAGAAAAGGCGGTACCTTCTCCTCCGTATCCGGACAGGTGGGAATTCTATTATGACGACAAATACGAATATGAGTCAAGAAGGTTTGGTTTTAATGAACTGTGCAAGTTGCCGCTGTGTCCCTCAAATTGTTACTGCACACCGGGAGACATCTTTACCCCGGAATGCATTAATGTCCAGGATCAATGGGGGTGGAAGTATTATCCAGATGATTGTATATGCCTTTATAATGAGTGTTATCCGGATCCGTGTGATTCCAGCAGAACATATCATGAGTACGAGGGCATATACTATGATTTCGTTGATTTCCATAACTACTTTCTACCTGAGAATGTAACTCCCTTCCACATAGTGGAGAATACTGAGTCCTCCAGTTGGATAAGTATCGAAGACATGTCCTATGGAGTGAACTTGGCTAAGGCGAACTCACCTCGGGGTAGATATCGGTTCTATTTTTCATGCGTTAATGTAAATCTAACGGCTGGGTCGCCAAATTTTGAGGATGATGGTAAAATTACCTTGTATACGCACTTCAGGAACTATACCTACAAACTCAGTGATAACCTGACATCCAGAGGTCATACAACTATTTCGTATTCTGTGAATCCATTGCCGGAGGATATAGAGCCAGGTGATCTCGTCACTGTAACCCTTACTCTTTCATGTGGTGCATTCCCCCTTGGCAATGAGGATGTTGAAATAATTGTTACCAACTATCAAAAGGAGCTGATAGGTGTTAGTTGGAGTGGGGATAAGGCCTATGTAACAACCAATGGTGCAGGAATTGCGAGCTTTAGCTTCGTAATGAGACAGGATTCCGCGAAGGTAACCCTTTACTATGAAGGGGGTAGGGATTGTGGCGAGGAGGAGGTGAATTTTATCCTGGGGGGCGAGGAGGTAAAATCAATAATAACCAGCGTTGAATTCTTTTTATTGATAATACTATTTATTCTCGCTATCTTTTCATATCGATTCTTTAAGAAGGGAAGATTGGATTTCTATGAGATGTGGCAGGAATTTAGAGGGGAAAAGGATTAGATTTTGAATAGAATCTTCAGGAATACAATCAGATCACCCTGACAGAAATAGGTCAACAAAACACCAGCGAACAGAAAGGGGGCAAATGGCAGGGTCTGCTGTATATGTACGAGATCCGATTTCAGTTTCTTCTCCGTGTAAAGTTTATTTAATAGTTCGATCTCATCCTCTGTTATTTCTCTATTAGCGCTATGGATAATTTTATCATCTGATTTTATTTTTTCGGCCAGAATCATGCCCGGTTTTAAATTTTTTATATTAACAGCAGTTGTTGTTGGAAGGAAGCCACTAAGGCTCATAAGAAACATTACAATGATAAATACAAATACGAGGGTCAGAAAGAATTTCAAAAATTCTACGGTAAAGACTGTGTTGAAATCAAATATCAGCCTTAGAATGGACAATATTATTGATGCATGAGCCAAACTGATGAATTTGATCCTTCTGAATATATATGGTATTGTTATAAACAAAAGGAGATACATTAAGAATGTTAGCTGCATTCCCAGAAACACGAACAATATGTTGAAAAACCACAGAAATCCAAATAGGAATATTATCCTATCCACCAATTTTTTTGGATCAAATAAATTCTTAGTTAACTTTTTATCTTTATTTCTACTTATTGAAAATGGAATGGCAAGTAGTATTAAAAAAAATAATGGAATGAAGGTATTACTGAGCAGGGTAAATGATGGGAAATATCTGGCATAACCCAGCTGGTATGTTGTCAATGGGACCAAAGCTGCATAGGCAGAGAAGAGTTTTGCATCTCCCGGGGTCCATAGATTGAATGTCCAGAGTGCAAAGCCAATGAGGAAAGCTATAATCACATTGATCAATAATTCCAGATAGTAGCCTTGATCAAAGCTGTGATCTTCGATAAATCCGAAGAATATCAGGGAATTCATTAGAACTGTAAAGAGAAACGCTAACAGAACGTATTTGTTTCTGATCTTCCCCTCCCGGATGTCCTCATAGGATGTTATAACACCAAAGAGCAGTATGAATGAAAAAAATATGATAGATGTCATCTTTATAACTTATAATTTGAGAGTAAAAACTTTTTTTAAACCAACACCAATAATTAATGTAGAATGACAAAGGGTAGGAGATCTTCTATAGACAATATAGAAATCAACAAAGAGGGAAATTATCTTCTTGTCTCTGTTAATCCGAAGATCTATGGTTTGGATATTGTTTATTACGCCTCCTATGTATTGATGGATAGGGCCTATGTCATACTCAATGGAAATCCTGAAAAGGAGATCTTTGTGGAATTAAGACCAAAGGATAATTCGGATTTAGAAGCCCTTGGCAGGGAATTTAACAATGAATTGTTAAATTATGCAGTATATATGAAACAATCCGCAAAAAATCAGAGGCTGAGGGAGGCGATTTTACAGAGGGTGTTGATGACCAATCTTACACCTCTTGAAGGTGAAGAACCAAAAGGGATGATGGAGGATGCAGAGAGAATCGCCAAGCCATGGAGGGAAAAACGTGGTAAAAGAAGGAAAAAAGGTTAGAGTAGACAAGAAAAAGAATCAGGTAACAGTTATCTTTGACACAAAATTCTATAACTCTGAAAGCGTAAACTTATCGATTGATGACTTTAAAGATTGTTGCTTTACTAAATTAAAATCAGGGAGGGATAAAATCACGGTACTATTGTCCCCGAAAAGTAATGAAATCGACATAGACACCCTCGGATATGAGTTTTATAATTATGTCCTGGGTAAGATGAGATCAAATGAATCTCGCTTTTTAATTTAGAATGCCTCTCAGCTACTTCGATACAAAAACATGTATGGATTACACAGAGAATAACTACTTCATAAAAAAATTGGAGCCGGATTCTTTTTTAATAACTACAGAGCACGGCGCCTGGGTTGTTTTAAACAGGGAAGAGTACAAATTACTTAGATTAAACCGGGTACATGAAGATCCAAATCTGTTCCACAGCCTAGAGGATAAGGGAGTGATTATCACGGAGAGGAACATAGATTATATAGTAAATACCTATAGACTAAGAAAGGCTTATCTCTTTAGTGGGGTGAATCTCCATATAATTGCAGTGACATCAAAATGCAATCATAGATGTTCTTATTGCTTTACTGGATTACAGAAAAACAGGAGAGATATGGATGAAGACATGGCAAAAGGTGTGGTGGATTTTATATTCCAGAGCCCCAACCCAGCGATAAGTATGGAAATCTCCGGGGGAGAGCCATTAATGAATTTCCCTGTTGTTGAATTCATCATAGAATACTCCAAGAAGTTAAATAAAAAATTCAGGAGAGATTTGGTATATACAATAGTGACAAATCTTGCATCTATGGATGAAGACATCTTAAGGTATCTGATGAAAAATAATGTATCGATATCTACATCATTGGATGGACCAAAAGAGGTACATGACAGAAACAGGAAATATCTGAATGGCAGTAGTAGTTATGAAAAAACGGTTTACTGGATTGACGTTATTAAAGAGGATCATAAATATCCCCTGTTGGGTGCTTTACCGGTAATCACCAGACATTCATTGCCCTATGGAAAGGAGATAGCTGATGAATACATCAAACATGATCTCGATTGTTTAAGGCTCAAATACATTGCACCAACGGGAAATGCACAAAAACGCTGGGATAAACTCGGCTACACACCAGATGAGTACTTGGTTCTATGGAAACAGGTTTTGGATTATATCCTCAAATTAAACGGTAAAGGCCTAGAGTTTAATGAAGGGTTAACGACCCTAATGCTAAAGAAGATCATCCTGAATATAGATCCACATTATGTGGATCTGAATATGCCCTGTGGTGCCGGGATAGGTCAGATCACATATGATGAAAAGGGTAATATTTATACATGTGATGAAGCGAGACCATATGAGATATTTAAGTTAGGCGTTGCTGATAAAAACAGATATAAGGAAATCATAGCATCGAGGACTGTTATGAGCATGGTCGACATATCATCCGGTTATCCGCTAATGTGCGATTTCTGTGCGTGGAAACCGTATTGCGGTGTATGTGGTGTCATATCATACGCACAACAAGGGAATTTAATACCAAAGCTACCCCTCGATTTCAGATGCGCTATTCATAAGGGAATGTTTGAGCATGTATTCAGAAAATTGCTCTTCTCAAAAGAAAGGACGATATTCATGAAATGGGTTGATATGCCTAGATTTTAGATCCGTGCATATTTTTATATCAGAAACTCAATAATTTATAAATATGAAAAAGAAACTTCCGAGGATAAAGAAGGAGGTATGTTCTTTCTTGTCTGATGAGAGTGGCAGGATATCAAAGAGGTCATTAATTGCAATAAGCTCTGTCGTCGGAGGTGTGGCACTGTACGGGCTATTTTCCAATGTCATACCATCCGTTAGAGCTGATGGGCCCTTTCAGACCCAAATTACATGTAACCACGGCAATAGTATTTCTGCAGGTTATGATCCAACACACTGTGCAATTAAAGCCACCCATAATCTCCATACAAGTGTGTCTACCGGTTACGTACATATGGCGTCGGGTTGTGTCCACACCAATAATTGTGCACCGCTTATCCCAGATGCATGCTAGCTTTGACGGTTTCTTTATCAATCGTTAATGTGTTCTATATCTCTCTGCTAAACTTTACTTTGGTACGATTTATTTATTATCAATCATATTATTTTTTTAGTTATTGGATGTATGTGCGAAGGAATTTTGCAACATCCCTCGGGATAAAATGAATAAGATCACTTTCATTGTCAAATACATAATGATTTTGCTTTTACTTGCTGCGATCTTACCCATACCAACTACATCAACATATCCCACAGTGCAGGAGAGAAAATATGAGGAATACTGTCTTAGCGCCTTATCATACATACTAAGTGAGGAACAGTCCAGAGAGCTTCCCTTCAAGAATTTTAAAGAATTTATGAACCATAGTACTGAGATAGATAGTTGGGACCCGGTGGGGCTTCTTAGATTTGTTCAAGATCAGAAGGATGGGAGGATATATGCCCTATTAGTTTATGAGGTCTGTGAAAACTTAGATGTTGCCTTCTATTACACCACGGATAGAGATAATCAGAAAGGTGAATTCTTCGGATGTGCTCTGCTGTCCGATAATTCTCCAGAGGGGGCAAGATGGCCGGACATTGTGTCAACTGAGAATGAACAAAAAATTGGAAAAATAATGATAGACAATATTACATTTAATCGTATAGACACTATAGGTAAATATTCAAACTCAAATGGTTCTTTAAATTGGGATGTACATACAACAATTTTAGTATTATATGATAGTGACTCCTTTATTGCAAAGGGGTGGGATGCATTCGTATCCTGGGTAGGTACGAATCTTTATGGGGAGAGGGAATTGGTTAAGAATATTATAGAGGATAAAACTATACGAATAGAAACACCGAGCAGGTTAAAAAAACGAAAAGCAGGGTTGGATGAGATTATTCAGAATAGCCAAATAATTATTGCTATTTTAGTTACGATAATGATTATTTATCTCTTAATAGAAAGGAGAAGAGAGATCGACAAATGGAGGGCTTAATGATGGTAAGGAAAAAAATTATAATGATATTAATCCTACTGGGAATTGCATATATAGGGATAACATCGGTGGTAGACTTATCCCAGATTATAATACCCAGTAGTGGGGTCATGGATGAAAATACTACAGTGCCGGTTTTTTTAGGGGTTGACTCCAAGCAGATAAGTGATTATTATATCTATATGTATGATATACCCACTGGAGGAATTACAACCATAGCGTCAAATAAGGCAGGTTTATTCAGTCCATCAATAGATGACAATAAGGTGGTTTATATCAGTTACAGTGATAATGGCCCAGACATTCATGTATTTGACATATTATCCGGAGAGATTAAACAGATAACATCCGATCCCTACGGACAAGATCGTCCACAGATTTACAAAAACAGAGTAGTATGGGAGGATGAAAGAAGTAAATATGCTGATGGAAGCAGAGTAACAAACGTTTTGGATATATATATGCACGATCTAACAACCGATGAGGAAATGCCACTGATAACAACACAGCTTAAAGAAATGCTCCCGGAAATTTATGGTGATATGGTGGTCTGTGAGATATACAGTGATGTAGCATATGAGAGGATTTATTCGTATAACATATCATCAAAGGAACTAAGAGAAATAACCTCAAGTCAAATGATGATGGGGGCACCTAAAATATATATGAATACTGTGGTATGGACTACCCTAATTGGTGGGGGGGACATCTTCGCATATGATCTGGTCACAGGTAAAAAAACGCAGATTACCGATTCGGTGGAAGATGAATTTGATATGGAGATATATGAAGACAAAATTGTCTACGCAAAAGGATTTTTTGAAAGCGATTTAGACATCTGCATGTATGATATGAGTTCTGGTGTTGAGACGAGGATCACCAACACACCAAATAATCTGGAGAGGACGCCAAAGATCTACAAAGATAGAATTGTCTACATGAGACGAGAGGGGAAATACACAAATATCTACCTGTATGATCTAAACACTGGAAAGGAAATCAGGATAGAATCAACATCAAAATTCAATTACTTAGCAGATATCTGGGGGGATAAAATAATCTGGGCAGCATTTGATGTTTCTGGAGATAAAAAGGGGCTGTTGTAAGATAGTTTTTATTTCCCCCACATCTAATTTATACCGTATAGAATGGAAGTGAAAAAAGAATTCTTTGATGAATTAGAAAAATTACAGTTACACAACGATGCAATAAAGGAGATTATCCTTGTGCATGGGGGGGTTAAACCCTCAACAAGGATAACACTTTCTGGGTCTCAGCTCAAATCATTTCAAGAGTTTTCAAGAGAGTATGGACTCTATATTACAGAATCTGATCATAAGGTTATAGCGAAAGGGGATACAGGAAAGGGTGGCTGGAAAAATAAAGTTCTCGGGATAGTCGATAAAAACTCCAAGGAAGGAGATCCATCCTACTATATTGCAAGATCAAAGGAAATGGTAGATGAAGCAAAGGATGCGGAATTCCTGGATTCAAATAAATTCGGTCAGTCATTGGGTTACCCCAAATGTTGTCAAGAATTCTTTAAACAATATTTTATACTGGCAAATAAAAAACAGTGCGACTTCGTTCTTTACACACTCTCAGAGACAAAGGAGGACTATCCATATGATTTCTATAATAATTATGCCTCTCGATACTTTGGTTATTCCCTGCTGAGCCATTTTCCGTGTTCTTTTAACTGTAAAGAATCATCAAATCTGGCAAAGAATTATTATGAGATGTTAAAAAAATACTCAAAGAAATGGGCAAATACTTTCCTTTATTGTCAGAAATCAGCAATCATTTACACTGAGTACAGGGGCATATTCCTACTTAAAAATTTCGAATTGGATGGAAATGTTTTAAGATACGGCGATTCATATTGGTTGTATTCCACAATAATAAACAAGAATCTGCACATACTAAATGGGGCAAACAACATACTAATTAACTCAAAGAACAATTTCTCGGCCCGTAAAGGAGAAAGGGTTTTAAAGAACTTTAGGGGTGAGAATGTAGGGTTGATGATTTTTGGATAGACACCTGCTGATAGAATCTTTATGAGTAGATATTTATCTCAGGTTATTTTGAAGAGGAAGTCCAAGATCCGTTAGAAAAATCCCATATACATTATGGTAATCTCCGCATAGAGCACAGTATCTCTCTAAAATCAGATATGTTTTGAATTTTTTCAGGTTTATATAGTCCAACAAATCCACATGAAGTTCAAGACGATTCTTTTTTCTACAAAAATATATCTTTTCGGAAGGAATTCTTTTCTTCTTTAAAATTCCTATTAATTCGTTAATCTTTTCAACAGATTCTGTGACGACTATTTTCTTTATACACCCGTTTTCTGTAACTTCTTCGTGAGGTTTTCTTATAATTTCTGCCATATTTTTTATAATCAGGGAGCCTTGAACATGCGTCTTATAGTAACTTGAGCAAAAGTTGATTGGCATCTTTACATCATGATCTATCGCAAAATCTATTATTCTTAAAGCAGCCAATTCGCTGCCATAAACGGGCATTACATCGCTCATGAAATCATTTTCTGAAGAACCAATCAAAACTTTATACCCTCTCTTACTCATGTCCCCTAGATTATGCTTGCTAAATGTCAATTCATGTAGATTCAGATGTTTTACACCCAATCTTTTTAACTCAGGCAACAAATGTTTCACTTTTCTTTCATCCTCAGGAATTGCGGGAATTTCCACTGAAACCACATCTATGGTCTCTATCGCAGTTTTTAAGGGGGTGATGTCATATTCTCTCGCCGCTAAATCAAACCTGATTTCATTCAATCCACTATTTCTAAGTTTCCTCAGGGTTTCTTTAGAAACCAAGTCGCCATTGGTATAAAGCCAGATATAAAAATCTTTACCTAAATTATCTCTCATTACAGAGATAAAATCAAGGGTTCTATCAAGTACACACAAAGGTTCCCCACCGGATATTCCAACACCCTCTATTTTCCATCTTTTCAAAAAAGCAACCAACTGATCTGAATTATAAAAGATAGAGTAATCACATTTTACGTGATCTGTTTTTGATTTAATCCTTGGCTGTGGACAATAGAAACAATCTCTTGTACATTTCTCTGTTATGAATACACAAAGCCATTTACCCCCCTTACATAGTTTACAACCTTCTGATAAATTATCCCAGAAAAGACTATTTCCTCTCTGAGTTACCTTCAACCCCCTGAGAATTAAACTCTCTATCGATTTCTGTCTTTCGTATCGATATCTATCAGTCTCAACTTTTGAAAGTTTCCCTACATTCTTGTATAGTGCCTTATTTCTGTTTTTTAGCATATATAATTGTTCAGGATTTGTATGTTCCCATGTTTGCATTTTTTATTTAAGTTGGACTCAGTAAATTATTGTAAGAAGCTAATAAAAAAGTGGTCTGGCGAGCCATTGGATAGAACATTAGGGCACAAAAGAAAAACAATTTTTAAGATGTTAGGGGAATATATAGTATACTCTCTGAGGAAATAAAGAATGAATATCAACAGATTATTGATTTCGATTTTGGCTTTATTTTTAATAGCTATAGTTTTGATGAGCGGTTGTCTTGAGTCCGGGGAGGAGATTAAAGAGGTAGTTATCTATGTCGCCCACGATCAGGATTACTCGGAGCCGATTCTAAAGGAATTTGAGGGAGAAACTGGCATCAAGGTAAAAACGCTTTATGATACAGAGACCACAAAAACAGTTGGTCTTGTGAACAAATTGATAGCTGAGAAAAATAGACCTCAGGCGGATGTATTCTGGAATAATGAACTAACTAGAACGATAGTATTGAAGAATGAGGGCATTCTCGAGCCCTACTGCTCACCCAATGCTCTGGAGGTTCCAGATATATATAAAGATCCAGACTGCTACTGGACGGGTTTTGGGGCGAGGACGAGGGTTATAATCTATAACACGGATCTCGTAGATAAAGAAGACGCACCAACATCAATACTTGATTTAAAGAACCCAAAATGGAAGGGAAAGATATGTATAGCAAACCCATTGTTTGGAACGACAGCATCCCATGTTGCCTCCCTGTTTGCCTATTGGGGTGATGATAAAGCCATACGATATTTTAACGATCTAAAGGAAAATGACATCAAGATCGTGGAGAGCAATGGCATGGTTAGAGACCTCGTTGTTAGTGGTGAATTTTACATGGGTTTAACAGATACGGATGATGCAAATGACGCTTTAGTTGAAAATAAACCAATTGCGATGGTATTCCCGGATCAAGGGGATGAGGAGATGGGCACATTGGTATTTCCAAATTCGGTAATGCTGATCAATAATGGACCAAATCCCGATAATGGGAAGAAACTTATTGACTATCTTTTAAGCAAGAAGGTGGAGAAAACCCTGTCCTATTCCAAGGCAATGCAAATACCCCTCAAACCGGGAGTAGAGCATCCAGAGAATGTACCAGATGTAGATAAACTTAAGAGTATCCCAGTAACACAGGAGGAGATTTATAATAAGCTTGAAGTATCCCAGAAATTTGTTCAGGAGCTTTTTATCAGATAATCCCAATTCCTATGGAAGATGATCCAAAGATTTCGAGTGAATTTAAGATTATTATTAAAAATTCTAACATTTTTACTATTTTTCATTATCGCTATACTTCCTGTTTTCTGCATCTTTTTATCAAATTTTTCATTTGAACTTTTCTCTGTTTTTGACGAGAGGCTCTCGTCGATTTTTCTCAGAACCCTTATCTTATGTCTCGGTACCGTGGCGTTAAGTCTTATCATAGGAATACCATTTGCCTTTCTCTTAGAGTATACTGACTTACCTTTCAGATCCTTTTTTAAGATCGCATATCTGTTGCCTTTACTAATACCACCGTATATAAGTACAATAGCCTGGTTGGAATTTCTGGGGAAGAGAGGGGATCTCATAAGTTTAGATTTACCCATATATGTATACAATCTACCATCTGTCATAGTTATTCTGGCATTTTCGTTCTTTCCACTCGTAACATTGATAACATCCTTTGCCCTCAGAAACATCGATTCCAGACTGGAGGATGCTGCAAGACTTTTATATCCACAACGAGAGGTCATCAGGAAGATAACTCTCCCCCTGATAATGCCACACATCATTATCAGTTCGATCTTCGTTTTCGTGTTTTCTATCTCCGAGCTCGGTGTCCCAGCACTGTTGATGGTGAATACCTTTACCCCGGAGATATTTGCACAATTCAGCGCCTTTTTCGATACACCCAGGGCAATTGCACTTTCACTTCCATTGGTTGCCTTGATATTTATTATCATTTTATTAAACCATTTGTACCTCGGACGTAAATCCTTCGTAACGATATCCTCTTTCTCAAGGAAAGGAAAATCAATTAAGCTATCAAAAACTTATAAGTTAATCGCATTGGCCTTCACCTCCATTATTCTGATCCTCTCTGTCTTAATACCAATATCCATCCTGTTGCTGGAGTCCAGACTTCAGTTCTTAATAGCCTTTTATGAGGCATTCGAACCCATCATAAATACTCTACAATTTGCCATTCTCGGTGCCACATTAATGACCTTTCTTGGTTTTTTTCTGGCGTATTTTTATAGGAGCTCATTCGATCCAATAATCCTGTTGCCAATAGCAATTCCAAGTATGATGATGGGGATAGGAATTATCAATTTTTTTAACACTGATATGACTTCTCTCATCTACAACAGCTTTCCGATAATCATTATAGGATACATGGCTAGGTTCCTCCCATTTGTTACAAAAACACTCTCTCCATTCTTCGAACAGATACACCCATCAATAGAGGAATCGGCACTATTATCTGGATCTTCCTTTCCGAGAATTCTCCATAGGATCCTTCTGCCACTGATGAAACCGGGGATTATTTCTTCCTGGGTAGTTGGTTTTGTCCTTTCTATAAGAGAGCTATCTACGACCCTCTTAGTCTCTCCGGCGGGACTCCAAACATTACCAGTGAGAATCTATACATTAATGCACTATGGGGCCCCGGAGATGGTTTCATCCCTCTCCCTGATACTCATCTTTTTGATTATAACCCCCCTAATTTTGCTTCTTACAGTTAGGAGATTAATACTTAAACTGGTGATAACGTGAGCTTTATTGAAATTCATGAGATTGATAAGTCCTTCGGTAAGAAAAAGGTGATCTCCAATTTATCCCTGGATGTGAAGGAGAATGAACTCCTTGGAATTCTAGGTTCATCTGGCTGTGGAAAAACAACCCTCTTGAGACTTATTGCTGGATTTGAAATACCGAACAAGGGTGAGATCAGAATAAATAGTGATCTCGTATACAGTTCAAATAATAGGAGAGTTGTACCACCGGAGAAGAGGAATGTTGGTATGGTTTTCCAGGATCTGGCATTGTGGCCCCATATGACTGTGAAGGAGCATATCAATTTTGTATTCGAATCAAAAAATATTAGGAATGAGGAAAAAATCGAAGAGATTCTGAAGTTAGTAAATCTAAAATCGCTGTCAGAATCGTATCCTGAGCAGCTCTCTGGTGGGGAAAAGCAGAGGGTTGCAATAGCCCGAACCCTGGCTCAGGAGCCAAGAGTTCTACTATTAGATGAGCCACTCTCGAACCTGGATCAGATATTGAGAAAAGATTTCAAAAATGAGATCATAAAGTTACAGAAAAAATTTGGAATCACCACCATTTATGTAACCCATAATTATCTTGAATTGGTAGACATGGCGGATGAAATTGCTATAATGCAAGAAGGCAGAATAATCCAATTCGGAAGAACTGAAGAGGTTTATCAAAAGCCAAAAAATAATTTTGTGAGAAATATTCTGGGTAGGTAGAAAAAGTTTATTAAGTAGAAAGATTTAATTGATAACAGAGATGAAAAAATCTTTGCTCCTATTCGGTTTATTGTTCCTGCTTCTCCTCAGTCTAAATACTGTTAATGCGCAATGTGTTGATGCCGATGGGGATGGATTTAATGATACCATCCCTGCGGGTTGTTGCACCGTGGGAGTGGATTGCGACTGCGACGATAATCCCGCAGGATGTGGCGCTGCTTGTTTTCCGGGAAATCCGGAAATATGTGATGGCGAGGATAATGACTGCGTTGGCGGCGTGCCTGCTACCGAGATAGATGATGATGGAGATGGATGGAGTGAATGTCAAGGTGACTGCGACGATAATCCCGCAGGATGTGGCGCTGCTTGTTTTCCGGGAAATCCAATGGGGGAGACCATATGTAACGGCTGGGATGACGATTGTAACGTGGGAACTCCAGATGATCCTCCCGATGGCGATGGTGACACTATTACTATCTGTGGTGGGGACTGCGACGATGGTAATGGAAATGTCTATCCCGGTGCTGATGAGATATGCGATGGTATAGACAATCAATGTCCTCAAGGTGCCTGCCCGGGTCCAAGTTGTGATGACGGCTGTGACGATGATGGTGATGACTATTGTGACTGGACAATGTATTGCATCGGCCCCCTGCCCATCTGTCCAAACGGTTGTGGCGACTGCGATGATAGTAAGTTCAACGTAAAACCGCCAGATATAGATGAAAACGCTTTAGGACTTTGTGATGGAATAGACAATGACTGCGATCATGTTGCGGATGAGGGTTGTCCCATGCCATATCCAAGTATTGAAGTAAAGAGTATAGCTACTGGTTTAACAGTTATACCCTTCACACCAATGACTTGGTGTTCTACTGTGCCTGAGTGCTTTTATTCTGTTGCTGGAAATCCCGACTTCAAGGAAGAGGGTGACTTTAGTGTAACTGTAACATGGGGGGCACCAGTTAATTTGATACAAAGCTTTGTTTTTACGGTAAATCACGATTCAGATCAGCGATCCTGCGAGTGTTTTTATCTATTGGATTGTAGGGGTGCATCATGTTGGCTTCCTGGAGCAGAGAATGAGGTAGAGGCTAGCTGTTGTGGCGACGACCCAGATGAAAATTATGTCGGGGGCACTGATGGGACATTTGCGTGCTGTGACAACAAAGATGATGCTTTTGTTGACCTCGGCGGTGATGAGTGCGTAATTGGAAGTCAATGTCAGGACCGATTGGTCGGTCCTGATGAGGATGGCAGTCCAGCACTTTGCAATGGAGAAGATGATGACTGCGACGGAGAAATAGATGAAAACTGCATGTGCGATTCCTCCAAGATGTCCTGCGATAATGATCCAACCTGCCCAAACGTCATCTGTAATACTACCGTTGGTACCCCAAAATCCTGCTGGAAGGTTGGTGGCGATTCCAGCCCTACGGGAGCAACGGCGTGTTGCGGAGAAAGTGCTACATTCCCAAATACGCCGGGGGAGTATTATATCTGGAATCCATGCGACGGAACTGATGCGTGCTGTGATCAAGCAGGTGAGTGCGTTCTCAGAGGGGTATGTATGAATTACGTACCAATAGCTAATGAGGTGGCCTGCGATTTCATTGATGAGGACTGCGACTGCCTGATAGATGAGGATTTTGACAATGATAATGATAGCGTTTCTACGTGTGCTGGAGACTGTAACGATGCTGATCCAAGTATTTATCCTGGGGCCCCTGAGATCTGTGATGATGGAATAGATCAGGATTGCGATGGGCAAGACGTATTGTGCGGAAAACCCGAGGAGATAACCCTGGGGAATCTATGCAGGCTGGTTTATGATACATTATACCTCCTTATTCACATTGCGGCTGCGATAACAGTACTATTGATGGTTATAGGGGGGATCAGGCTTATCGGTGCGGCGGATGATCCGGGAGGGGCATCCAAGGCAAAAAATATGATAAAGAACGCGATAATTGGTTTGATCATTGTCCTTGCCTTGGCAGGAGTTGGTCACATGTTCGTTCCGGAATGTGCCCCATTGCCGGGAACTGGCTATCATCCGCCATTCCATTTTGGTGAGCCCCCACCACTGTCGGTAAGGATTTTGAACCCACAATATATGGACTTTTTTGTAGAAGGTGGTAACGTATTTTATGATTGCCTGATACTCGGAGGCACACCGCCCTATCTGTACGTCTGGGACTTCGGCGATGGAACACCCACAGTTTCTGGAACCTGTGCCGCTGCAGCTTGCCCATTACTAATGCCGCATACCTACGAGAAGGGGGAATACACGGTAAGGGTGACAGTTACGGACAGTGCCGGTATGAGAGCATGGGATGAGGTAGAGATTCTGGTGGGGGTAATGGTTGTTAAAATAGATTCACCAGAGGACGGATCATGGAATATATCTGCAAGTCCAATAAATTTCAATGGAACGGTTTATGGCGGGACTGCTCCATACAACTTTGTTTGGGAATCGGATATAGATGGTATTTTCAGAAATGTACCTATTCCAGCTGCGCCTCCTCCACCTAGTAGCTGGGGCAGGGACGCATTTGCCCTCCCCGCTAACACTTTAAGCGAGGGCAACCACAAGATCACATTGACGGTCACAGACAGTACGGGTATAGTGGGTTCAGCTACCATCAATCTAAATATCGCACCTGCACAGCCAAGAATATATAACATCATGAGTTGCTGGAAACGACGCTGGCCATGGGAGGATCAAACCTACCTTGAGTTTGATATAGAAGCTCCTGTAACTGGTCTGACAAATGGAGAATCATTCGTGAAGGCTGTAATGACCGCAAAGCCTGGTTTATGGGAACGCAGCGGATCTGGCGATACTTGTGATGGAGGTTGCTTGCCACTAAATGAACCCCATGCTAAGGCTCTACCAAGCCCGATGGCTGCTTTCGCCATCTTTCCCTGGAACTATGATGACTTCTGCGAAAGGACCTGTCTGTTTGAGATACAAATTACAGCGAATGAAAATCCAAATCCAAGTGGTTGGATATACTGTGTGAAATGTCCCATTATGAGTACGGATGAATCGAAAATTTGTCCGGCATATGGTGACACACCCCCATATGATCTCAAGAAATGCACGGGGTTGGATGGTGAAGATGAAGCAACCCTCGGACCCTGTCCAACAAAAAGAGAGGAAGTTCCTGAGTGCACAGGCGATTATTGAGTGCAAAGGCTAAACTTGCTATTAAATTATAATATATTTATATGAGTACTTTAAATAACCTTTATGAGAGGGAATGAAGCCTAATAAAACAAAAATTCTCACAGTAATAGCAATTGTGTTTCTGCTGAGTGGAATTGTATCCGGGGGCTGGATACTAAATTCAGTCATGAAGATACCGGAGGTATTCATAAAGTTTCTCGTGGAGTTGCTGACCGCCACAATTGAGTTGACGGTGGGTATGTTAAAATGGATGATCATGTGGAATCCAAATCCTGACGATATCAAACCCATGGTGGATGATTTTATACAGATCCTGATACCGGTTTATGCAATGATAATAACCATTCTCGGGATTTACATAATATTTCTGTCGATCTCCCCCTCCGGGAGGGCAAGGGCAAAATCCATGTTCTGGAAGACTTTCTTGAGTATGGTCTTGGTTTCAATATCATTGGAGATATTTAAGATACTACTCGCTATATCTGAGGCATTGGCCCATAGAATGTTAGCAGGGGTTGTAACCACGAGGCTCCCGCAATTTATGCTAGTGTTGGCGTTGAATCCATATACGCTTTTCATGATGTATTTCTGGCTTGCTCAGTTTATCCTTGCAGCACTTTTTGTTGTGGCACTCAGATACCTCCTCGTATTACTTCTATGTGCTATGTTTCCATTTACCCTGTTCTTGTATTTCTTTGAGTTTACAAAGGATATAGGCTCCAAACTTCTCAGATATACCATAGTTGCCATATACACCCAGGTTGTTCAGGCACTGATGCTGGCAATAACAGTAATATCGATGAATACAGTAGGTTTGGGTTCATCCACTAGCGAAAATTTAGTCTATGCATTTTTACTTATAGGTGGTAACCTCATGATCATCCTGGCTCCATTAATAATGCTGGGGGTTATGAAGTGGATAGGTGGTGCCTTAGCCGGTATCGGTATGGTTGTTTCATTCGTAAACCCGGCAATTGGGGGTATAATGACCGCCGCCGGAGGAGTAGCTGCCGGCATGGGTCCAGGGGCAATGATGGCTGGCGGAACCGCCTACGGCCTCGGTAAGGCCTATAGAGGGGCACTAGCAAAAGGGGCTGCAAGTGGAACTACACAACAAAGTCAAGTTCAGCAGAGGGCCCAAAGAGCAAAACAAACTAAAGGTCAACAAACACTGGGTGGCTTTGGTGGAGGTCCCTAGTGGGGGGTACACTCTACGGTGCAGTAAAAAGTGTTGGCTAAATTATAAATCGCTGAAGGTATTTCATCACTATCAGAAAAATGCAGAAACTTAGAACATGGAATGTAAAAATTCTCGCCGTTGCTATTATACTGTTACTTATTGGCAGTAGTGTAACAGCTTTGCAGGTATGCAAATACGGCAGTGAGGAACATGGGTGCTCATGGGATCCCCGTACATGGCCCGATTGCTGGTGGGGGGTACTTATTGACATCGGTAATTGTGTCCTAATATTCTTTATCTCTCTTTTGAGCGAGTGTATTCTGATGAATCCAGATATAACCGTATTCAAACCCTTTGTTAACGACATCATTTCGCTTTTGTTTCCAATATATGTCGTGGCAATAGTCATTACTGGCGTATACATAATCTTCCTATCTACCAGTCCGGAAAGCAGGGCGCGAGCAAAATTGATGCTCATAAGGCTTATAATGGGTATGGCAATGGTAACGGTCTCATTGAGCATTTATGAGCTGCTCCTAAATCTGGCTCAGGCGATAGCGGGAAAACTACTTGCCGGATGGATCATCGGCGGTGGCGGTGGCGGTCTCGCTGTAATGACAATCCTAGTAGTTGCAGCAGCTATATTCTGGTACATATCCATATTTATCCTCCCAACACTCGTTGTAATAGCCCTAATATCTCTCTTCTTTAGATATTTTCTGGTATGTCTCATGGCGGTTCTCTTCCCCCTAACCCTGTTCTTTTACTTCTTTGAATTTACAAAGAATATTGGAACGAATATGATGAGATATACGATGATGGCAATATTCACGCAACCGGTCCAGGCATTGATGCTAGTCATAATGATCATCGGGCTTCAAAATGTAGAATTAAGTGGTGGTGGAATTATTGCATTAGTAATTGGAATTGCCGGATTAATCATGTTTATTGCCGCACCATTAATGATGATGGGATTAATGAACTGGATAGGTGGAGCCGTAGCCGGTGCGGGAATGATGGTTGCATTCAAAAGACCTTGGTTGGGTGCGGCGTTGACGAGTGTGGGGGGCATAGGCTCCGGCATGGGCCCAGAGGCATTTGTGGCAGGGGGCTCGGCCCTTGTGCTGGGTGGGCATTATGCAAGAATGAGGTATGGACCCGCTGGTCCTCCTTCAAGAAAACATCGCATCACTGCTTTTGCAATGAGAGGTGGGAAAAGGTCGGCTACTTGGGTGAAGAGAAGAGGGATAAGGGGGAAAACTGTTGGCGGTGCACTAGAATGGGGCCGCCGTAATATTGGACGTAAAGTTTCACCTATGAGAGAGTATTGGTTTAGCCTAAGAGGGAGAAGTAGTGCTTTGGCTGTAGCAAACTTGAGAAATGAAAAAATTAGCCAGGGATTGAGAGATGAGTTCAGTAGGAGAGGACACACCCTATCCAGAAAGGCAGAGGTTGAAAAAATCAGGAAAATGGATGGGCTAACATACAAAAAGAACACTTGGCTAATCAAAGATGGAGATATTAGTTATAAAGTAAAAGTCAAGGGCAAAAAACTGGAGA
>Ga0209636_10000107_pt1 | contig 65187 bp, 72 predicted proteins | sample DeeMarSWOR152_54_FD_187464 | JGI IMG/M metagenome (GOLD analysis project Ga0209636, IMG submission 187464) | Marine sediment microbial communities from White Oak River estuary, North Carolina - WOR-1-52-54 (SPAdes) (version 2) | ecosystem: Environmental > Aquatic > Marine > Intertidal zone >...
CTTTTTCTCTTTTATCCTTTTTGGCTATCCCGCTACCAATCTCCTCAGATGTCTTCTCATAAAACTTGATGATGTCTGGCGTGATCGAAGCACGAACACATTTCATAGCTTCATCGAAATGCTTTTTTTCTACTTTCTTCGCTTTCCTGTCCTTTCTCAATGCCAACATTGCCGCTTCTCGGCACAATGCTTCTATGTCGGCACCGGAATAGCTTTCGCATATTTTTGCTAACTCTTTTAGATTTACATCCTTAGCTAGAGGCATTCCTTTGGTGTGTATCTTCAGTATTTCCAAACGCGCTTTTTCATCTGGTGATCTGGTCAAAATCAGCCTGTCAAAACGACCCGGCCGCAGTAACCCCGGGTCAATGATGTCTGGGCGATTGGTGGCACCTATAACAATAACCCCTTCCATGCTTTCTAAACCGTCTATGCTCGTCAGCAGTTGATTAACCACACTATCTGTCACGTGCGAACCAGCATAGGTCCCTCGTCTAGGTGCAATAGAATCGAGTTCATCAAGGAAAACTATGGTTGGCGCGACCTGACGTGCTTTTTTAAAGAGCTCACGAACTGCTTTTTCACTCTCTCCTACCCATTTACTCATTACTTCAGGTCCTTTTATTGAAATAAAATTTGCAGTTGATTCATGCGCTACAGCTTTTGCAAGCAAGGTTTTTCCAGTTCCTGGCGGCCCGTATAGTAGAATTCCACGCGGCGCTTGAATCCCCATCCGCTTAAACGCCTCCGGGTTTGTAAGCGGCCATTCAACTGCTTCTCGTAGGTTTTGTTTTACATCTTCTAATCCCCCAACGTCGTCCCATGTTACTTTTGGCACTTCTATTACAAATTCTCTCATTGCAGAGGGTTCAATTCCACGATGCGCACTTACGAAATCATTCATTGTAACTTCCATTTTTTCTAAGAGCTCAACAGGGATCGGCTGTTCTAAATCTATTTCTGGCAGGTATCTACGTAGTGCGTTCATTGCAGCTTCTCGGGCCAGCGCTGCGAGATCTGCTCCGACAAAACCATATGTTATATCAGCTAGTTCGTCTAGATTTACATCCTTGCGCATAGGCATGCCGCGGGTATGAATTTGTATAATCTCCTTTCTTCCGTTTCTATCTGGGACGTCTATCCTAATTTCTCTATCAAAACGTCCTGGTCTCCGTAGCGCCGGATCAATTGAATCAGGTATATTTGTAGCGCCGATAACAATCAGTTTCCCCCTGCCTTTTAATCCATCCATCAACGTAAGCAACTGCGATACAACACGCCGTTCAACCTCACCATGCACCTCGCTCCTTTTCGGAGCAATCGCATCTATCTCGTCTATAAATATGATCGAAGGCGCATTTTTTTCACCTTCTTCAAATATCTTCCTCAGGTTTTCCTCACTCTGGCCATAAAATTTACTCATGATCTCTGGGCCATTGATCGTATAGAAACTTGCTCCTGATTCATTGGCAACAGCTTTTGCGATAAGCGTCTTCCCAGTCCCCGGGGGGCCATGCAGCAATACTCCCTTTGGCGGATCGATCCCAAGCCGATCAAAAAGTTCAGGATGTTTTAAAGGGAGCTCAATCATTTCTCTGACTCTCAAAATTTCTTCATGAAGCCCACCGATATCCTCATAGCTAACCCTTGGTCCCTCAAGCTCAACGACCCCTGCAGCCTCTTCTTTAACCTTTATAACCGTATCCTCACTTATCGAAACGATACCCGTTGGAGACGTATTAATAATAATAAATGGAAGCGAACTACCAAACAAGGCAATACCAGGTATAATAACACTATCGCCCTTGGCTATGGGCCGTTTTAATAAACCTTTTTTCACCAGATTATCAATACCCATACCAAATTGAATCTGTTGCCCTTCGGATATCAATGGGGCTAGAGCAACCTCTCTGGCTTCTTTTACCTCGGCTCGTCTGATTTTTATACGTTCGCCCAAACCCGTTCCAGCGTTTTTCCGCGTCAAATTGTCGATACGTATTATCCTTTTTCCCTCGTCTGTTGGATGAGCTCTCCAAACCACAGTTGCAGTGGTCTTTGTACCCTCAATTTCTATAACATCGCCTACAGATAAATCTAGATCTATACGGGTTTGATGATCAATTCGTGCTCTACCGTATCCAACGTCTTGTTGAAACGCCTCTGATACTTTCAATACCGCTTCTTTTTGTTTCATTCTGCTCCCACCAAATAACAGCTAGCTCAGCATAATGAAGAAAGACGTTATTATAAATTTTTCTGTAAGATAATATTAGAAACAACATTTAAATAATATCATTTATATTTTAACTGGAGGAAAAAATGAAATTAAAATATTTTTCCTTGATATTTTCCATCGCAGGCATACTCCTTCTCTATTTTTTATCTACCCTTTCACAACCAACTATGATAGAGCTATATGAAATACCCGAATATGAAGGCAAACAAGTTATTGTCGAAGGAATAGTAACGGAACATCATACAACAAGCTATGGAAGCCAGATAATCACAATTGAAAGTGACAATGCTACTATACTAGTATTTGCCGAAGGAGAAACAAACCTAGAATATGGGGACACAATACAGGCAACTGGAAAAGTGCAAAAATATAAGGGCGATTGGGAAATAGTTGTAGATAATGAACGTTTCATAAAGATCATACAAAAATGGAGCAATATCACTTTTCCGTTATGGCAGCTTGCTGAAAACCCTGCAAAATATGATGGATTAAATGTTAATGTAACAGGTTTTATCGACACAGTTTATGATACCTATTTTTACCTTGTTGATTCAGAAGAAGAGTATTCTGTCATTGTTTTTTACAATCCTTCAGGGCAAGATGCTCTTTATCCTGGCCAAAAAGTGAACGTTGCAGCTAGATTCATCTTTGATGCAGAGGATTTGAGATACAAGTTGGAGATAAGTGAAGACATACACGGTGTATCCTTATCAACAGAGGAGCAATAGGTATGTTAGAGCTTCTTCTTATCATTTTGTTCTGCGTTCTGGGTGTTATCACGGGCATTGCCACGGGGTTGTTACCTGGGTTGCATGTGAATAATATTGCTCTTATTCTCCTCTCGTTATCTGGTGCTATTGTGGGGGCATTTAGCTTCCTTTTTGAGTATGGAGTTTCCGAGCAATTCATTTTAGTGTTAATCTGTGTTTATATTATCGCTACATCAATATCACATACATTTCATGATACAATCCCAACCACTTTCCTTGGTGCCCCAGAGGAGGACACTGCTCTTGCTGTTTTACCTGCTCATGCTCTTTTACTTGAGGGAAAAGGTTACGAGGCTGTGGCGTTATCAGCTCTTGGTAGCTATGGGGCGATCATATTTTGCTTCCTTCTCCTTTACCCGATTCGAGTTATAATCGGGAATCCTTTGTTTTTTTATTCTACACTAAGGGAGATCATGCTATGGGTGTTGATTGCTATTTCAATACTTATGATAGGAACAGAGAAAGGCAAGATAGATGATTTTGGAACAAAAGGCATAACACCAGCGGTAATAGGGATGTTATTTGCAGCGTTTATATTCTTTTTCTCAGGAGTCTTTGGCTTGGTTATACTTGATTTCCCGTTGGATTCCCCGATAGGGCTGTCTTCTCCGGTTTTGTTTCCTGCGTTAGCTGGGTTGTTTGGCACTCCAACTCTTCTAACTTCGCTTATGACAAAACCAGTGATACCTAAACAAATAATTGAAAAACCCTCGTTTGACAAGAAAACCAAGAAATCATCAGTTTTGTCTGTTATTACAGGTAGCCTAGCCGGGGTTCTTGTATCTATTATCCCTGGTATAACCTCAGCGACAGGTACAATTCTCGCTATGAATGCGCGAGGTGAATCAGATAAAAGACAGACGATTGTAACGCTCTCAGCAGTCAACACCGCCTGTGCCTTTTTCGTTGTCGTTGTCCTCTTTATTATTCTTAGATCAAGAAGTGGTGCAACCCTTGCGGCAATGGAATTAATCGCTGTAGAAGAATGGATAACTATTATGATGCCGGCTAACCTTATTTATCTACTGATAACCCTATTGCTTGGTGGGACGTTATCCTATTTTTTAACACTGAAAGTAGGAAAGATATTTGCTAAACATTTCGCGAATGTACCCTATGCTTTGTTAGTTAAACTTACCATTGCGATGATTGTGATACTTGTCTTCCTTTTTACAGGATTAATGGGTATACTGATTTTGATAGTTGCGACGTTCATCGGGCTCTTACCAGTACATTGGGGCGTCCGTAGAAGTCACTGCATGGGTATACTCTTGGTGCCAATTATTCTCTACTTTCTCTAAATATCTTGTCCTCTATTTCTTCAAAACAATCTTCTAAGGGGATATCATATTCTTTACCGACAAGTAATGTTGCCGCCTCTGAAGTGATGTTTTTTTCTTTTTCAACTGCTTTGATTTTTTCAACAACATCTTGTTCAATAAGATCTGTTTTTTCAACGACCCGGTTGATTATTATTTTCATCATATCCCTTTTTTCTTTTTTTACCCGCTCTTTTTTTTCTTCTAAGGATTGTTTCGACGGCTGAAAACCTACTGGTATAATGATTTTTTCGCAATCAAAAGTAGGCTTTAATGAGCCCCCTTTTTTTACCAGTAATTTTTGCTCTACTGCGCGTTTTACAAAGTCTTTAGCTTGTTTTGGAGGAAACCATTTTAAATCCATGGAAAGAGGAAGATAAAGCTCTGATAGCTTTAGTTTTTCTTTCCCGCTGCGTTTAAACAAAAAAGCAACAATAATCTCCGTTTCAGAAGACATCTCTGTTCACCCAGTTTTTAGCTATCTTAAAATCTAACAATATACCGGTGGCACCCATTTTTTCCCAATAAGAGCTATTTTTTCTATCTGCTTCAGCCGCATATACTTTATACTTGTTACACAAAGTTCTAAATAGTTCACCTGTTTTAAAATCCATCTCTATCTGTTTTTTATCAGAGAAGAAAACTAACCCGTCGACGCCAGGCAACGGGGAAAATGAGAACATTCGCTCTTTTTCATTTCGAAGCTCAACAACAGTATAAATCATGTTTTCAGTTACTTCTTTTATATTTGGAATTTCTTCCATTGGGAATAGATTATTTCTGATGGTTATCCTGTTTGCTCCAGCCATAATAAGGTCAACGACGTCTCCAAGGACGCGTGGTCCTGCATCAACCCATATGTCCTGTTTTTCAGTTATTCTTTGATACGTACAGAGATTCGGTTTATTTTTTTCTATCCCATCTATGTCTAAAAAGTAGATGCTATCTTCTTCGTCCATTTGTTCTAAAACCTCATCTAATGATACAGGTTTTCCTTCTTTTTCTGTGTATATTTTTCTATTTTTTACATAGATGAGAGGGATGATTTCCATGAATCTGCAAACAGGCCATACTCATAAAAACATTTTCTAACATATGCGATAAGATGATAGAATTGAAAAAAAGTAGCCTTAATTTAACAGGTTACCTTATTTGCTTGATTATTTTATTGGCTGTTATTTTCATTATAAAATCGAAACCAGTTGTATAAAAAGGTGTTAAAAAACAGCTTATTTTGAAGAATAAAACAATCTTTATTAATGAACTACAGATACACCATGGTAAGGGAGGTTATGAAGAAAATATGGTGAAACGTTGGAATGATCGTAAATGGATACTAGCTAAAGGCGGCATGTGGACAGCATGGGGTGGCGCTTGTTGGATTTTTGGCCTTATATTTGCCATAATAGGCGTTATTAGTGCAGCTATGAACACGACTTTTATTAGTTTAACGCCAGAGCATTGGTTTCTGCTGTCAATTGCTGCTTTTGTAGCTAGCATACCTGAATACATTGGCTGGGCAGTGGCTGTATATTTACATGACAAAGAAGCTAAAAAGTAGAAGCCAATCTTCAATAGGTTAAGAGTTTGCTTTTAATTATTTAGTTTTTACTAGATTAAAAAGCGAATTAGCTAGTATAAAAAGATGTTGAAAATAAGTTCATTTCCGTCTTTTTCTCAGCCTGCACAACCCTATTATGAAGTTAAATCTAGGCACCTCCTTCATGTACTGTCTGTAATCGTCACCCCATTTTGGTATGTCTAGTTCCTTTTCCTCCATGAGAACGCCATAATAAAGATACACAACCATTACGATGATAGCAGCAATTGAAAGAAATGTAAATGGAACAAGGGAACTGAGGATAACTGGTAACAAGATGGGTAACATCATAAAACCAAAACCTGCAGGATGCCTTATAACTCGATAGGGGCCCTCCTTGAACAATTTGATGGTCTCATCGTGTTGAAGCCCTCCTCTTTTATAATGTGGATAAGTCGCCCAAACACAAAGAATTATTCCAAGTAATACTATAATAATTGAAATGTATATTACACTTGGTGGAAAGGAAATCACTGGTAGCTGTTCTGAGAATAGGAAATTGACTGGTAACCAAAGTATAAAATAAATGACCCACAGGATAATTTCCCATCTTTCCTGCTCTACAAGCCCTCTCTCTTTAAGTCCTTTCAATGCCTCTTTACGTGTAAGCTCACCACTCCTTAGTTTCTCCGCTAAATCTTTTATTTGCCCTTCGTCCCTGGGTGTCATCCTACCTGCCTCTTTTTTTCAGATTCCAATAGCCCTTAATGAGATTCCATCTAGGAACTTCTTTCATATACTGCCTGTAATCATCGCCGAATTTGACTTGATTGAATTTCTCTTCTTGAATTTCCATCAGGTAGAACGCTAAAATAATCATTAGGATACCCAGGATTGAAAGAAGCGTAAATGAAACCCATGGGCTAATAAAAAATACTATTGCAATAACCCAAGCAAGGGCACTAAGATGCGTAGGATGCCTTACTATGTTATAAGGCCCTTCTTTTATCAACACAACAGTAAAATCTTCAGCCTCACATCCACCAATCCTTTTCCTCAAACGAGATGCAGGAATCGCAAGTGGAGTTATTGCAATTGCGATGCCGATGAATATGCCAATTACGATTAAAGGGATTTCTATGGTCTGAAACTTAGAGAAGAAACTCAATACTTCTATCTTTGAGTATCTGTAGACTGTTGGTAGAATGCAAAGGAAAAACCCAATAGTGCCCATTATAGAAAATAATATTCCTAATGGCGTGAATGAGAGCTTATCTACGATGAATCCTCTGCGTTTTGATTCCTTTTTGACCTCTTTAGGTGAAAGCTCACCTTTCTTATATTTCTCTGCAAGGTCTTTCACCGCCCCTTCCGTCCTATCATATGTTTTAAGTAATTTTCCTATTCTCTCAGCCATTTTTACCTCCTCCTCAAACTGCAATTTCATAACAGTTGTTTCTTTAAAAAACCAATCCTAGGTTTTTAGGGAGGATAAAAAGATGTTGAAAATCAGGGTTATTTACTGGATAACTTCTGAACAGCTTGTCCTCCTGGACAGGTATCGTTGTAACTACATTTTGGACATATAAAGGGATAAAAGAGAGCGATGTGCCCTATTATAAGCACCAGGAAAATAGCAAGATAATACCAATTCGATACTAGTAACCAATAAACAGGAAATAAGAATGTAATCATAACGAAAATACCAGCTAAAGTTGCGTTGGTTCTGTGAAATCTTGGTTCAAAATTTCGTTTTTTATAAATTGTAGCTGAGAGAAAATTCGCAAGATATATACCAAATACGGCAGGACAGTATTTACCTCGGTAGGGACATCCAATACAACATCCAGCTTGAAAAAAGTTAAGACCCAAATATAGTAAGAAGAATATAACAGTTAGATAGATTGAAACAGTTGCCAATAAATATGCAGCTTCTATGAAAGCAACTAAGAGAGGAATTAAGATTACAAAATATAGAAATTTATCTCGATTAGACCATTGATATATGTTTTTATCCTGAGACATATTAACTGATGGAAGATATATTTTGATTAAATAGTTTCTGCCCCAGTAAAAAATGATGTTGAAAACAGGTTTTTCAGATTTATTTAGTAAGTTTTCTTAGAAACTTGTTTAACGGTGAATTACGCGCCTTATAACGCCGCTCTTCTTGTAGTTCTTCCCATTTTGCTAGCTCGTCACCTTTGAACCCCTCTTTTGATTTAGCTTCTAGAGCTTCAAGTTCACCTTGATCTAACCAAACTCCCCCACAAGTTAAACATACATCAACTTCAATATCGTCGGCTTTTTCAATATCCATTGTCATTCCGCATTTAGGACATATCATCGGGCTTCTACTTTTAGTTCCAATATGTTTAGTCAAATAATTTGTCAACGTTCTATCTTTTAATAGTTTACCTAGCTCATCCTTGTCTAACCATATTCCTTTGCATTTAGGACAAACATCAATAATAATATTTGGTCCAAAAATTTCTATTTCTCTTTTATCCATTTCAACCCAGCATCTATGGCATTCTAACTTTCTCTCCGATGCTACTTTATTTGTTGTCATATAGATACTGATATAAGTTCTATAATTTTATTATTTACTGTTTTTAACCCCTTATATGCCTCTTTGCCTTCGAAATTACTGCTATAACAAAAAAGAAGAGAGACAAGAATTTGTTTTATGGTTGCAATAGATTATCGCCCTAGTTTTTGCTCTGTTTCAGCGATTTTTAGCTTCGTTTTTACAACTGTGTCAGGATTAAGAGATATACTATCAATGCCACATTCGACGAGGAACTCTGCAAACTCTGGGAAATCAGATGGTGCCTGCCCGCAGATGCCAACTTTCCTCCGGGGCTCATGTTTATGTGCGCAGTCAATTACCTGAGAGACAAGTCGTTTCACAGCGTCATTCCGTTCATCGAAAATATGCGCGACAAGATCAGAGTCTCTATCCAGACCAAGTGTTAGCTGTGTTAAATCATTTGAGCCGATGCTGAATCCGTCAAAAATATCTGCGAATTGATCTGCAATTACCACGTTTGATGGGACTTCGCACATTACATAGATTTCAAGGCCGTTTTCCCCTTGTTTCAACCCGTAATCGTTCATAATTTCAATGACTTTGCGTCCTTCTTCAGGGGTTCGACAGAAAGGAATCATTGGTTTTATGTTTGTAAGCCCCATCTCATTTCTAGCCTTTTTTATCGCTCTGCATTCCAATCCAAATGCTGGTTTGAACTTTTTATCGTAATAACGAGATGCCCCTCTCCATCCTATCATCGGGTTATTTTCTGATGGTTCGTAGAGATACCCGCCGATAAGGTTGGCGTATTCATTGGTTTTAAAATCAGACATACGTACGATTACATCATTTGGATAAAACCCTGCTGCGATCTTCGCTATGCCTCTCGCTAAATTATCAACAAAGAATTCAACTTTGTCTGCATGGCTACTACTTTTTTCATCGATTTTCTGGACGGCCTCTGCTATTTTTGAGTCAGACTTTGCTTTTTCTTTTAACTGGTTGTATTCTATTAGTGCAAGTGGATGAATACCAATATATGAATTTATAATGAATTCTTCCCTTGCAAGACCAACACCATCATTTGGTAGCTGCCCTTGTTTGAATGCTTTCTCAGGGACTCCCACGTTCATCATGATCTTTGTCTTCGTCGATGGCAAACTATCTAATTTTATCTCATCCAATCTATATTTCAACAGACCATCATAAATCCTACCAACACCCTCTGAACAGTCAACAGTCACCTTTGAACCGTTTGCTATCATTGATGTTCCATCACCAGTACCAATGACACAAGGGATACCGAGCTCTCGTGAGATGATCGCCGCATGACAGGTTCTCCCTCCTCTGTTTGTTACTATTGCACCTGCTATCTTCATAATGGGTTCCCAATCAGGATCAGTCATATTAGTAACCAAAACCTGCCCCTTCTCGAATTTCGCAATATCCTTCGCCTCTTCTATAATATTGACTTCTCCTTGACCGATCATAGTTCCAACTGCTTCTCCCTCAGCAAGTATTTTTCCTTCTTCCTCAAGTACGTAAGTCTGCAACGTTGCAACATCTTTCTGAGAATGTACTGTCTCCGGTCGTGCTTGAACAATAAACAATTCACCAGTTTTTCCATCCTTAGCCCACTCGATATCCATAGGTTTTTGATAATGTTCTTCAATAATACATGCCCACTCAGCTAACTTCAAAACCTCATCATCATTAATCACAAGTTTCTTCCTATCTTCCTCACTAACAGGTTGTTGTTTAGTTCCATGTTCCCCATATACCAATTTCTTCTCTTTAGATCCAACTTTCTTCTCAACAATAGGTCGGAAACCCTTCTTCAACGTTGGTTTGAACACATAGAACTGATCTGGATTCACTGTACCCTGCACAACGTTTTCACCAAGACCATACGAACCTGTGATATATACTGCATCTTTGAAGCCACTCTCAGTATCAATAGAAAATATAACGCCAGACGAAGCAAGGTCAGAACGCACCATCTTCTGCACACCAACGGAGATATACACGCTGAAATGATCAAACCCTTTGTCAACTCTATAAGATATAGCTCTATTGGTAAACAACGATGCGAAACACTCCCGAACTCTTTCTAGGAGATCTTCCTCTCCTCTAACATTCAAATACGTCTCCTGCTGTCCCGCAAAAGACGCATCCGGTAAATCCTCAGCAGTTGCACTACTTCTCACAGCAACATCAACATTACCACCATAGCGCTTCTCCATCTCCTCATAATGTTTACGAATATCCTCTTCTACCTCAGGAGGTATTGGAGTATTTTTGATCAGATCCCGTATTTTTTTCCCCCGTTCTGCAAGATTATGAACATTATGGGTATCAAGATCAGAAAGAATATCCTTTATCTTAACATCAATACCTGCTTTCTCAATCATATACTTATATGCATAAGCAGTAACAGCAAAACCAGAAGGGACACTAACCCCTTTTTCACCCAATTTACTAATCATTTCTCCAAGAGAAGCATTTTTACCCCCAACCAGTGGGACATCTTTCATCCTTAGTTCTTCAAACCATTTTATAAACACTTTTTCCATAAGCACGCCTTCTATATCTAGTGGTTACTATCAGGAAGCTGACATGTGTAACCTGTATTAAAACCTTATCCTAATGATCTATAGTTCCGAAAGTAATTTATGATGCATCCACTTTTATGCCTCCTGTGATTATATGGTAGATAAAGAACGAGTTACATATTCAATAGAGGATGTCATTAAGTGTAGTGATAAGTTGTTGAAGTTTTGTGAAGAGGAAAAATTAGATCACGCTGTTTTTTTGCATTCGCTTATTTTTACATCTGAATTTATGATTAGTAAACTTAATTTTGTTCCTAAGCAAATCGCGGATATTAGAAGGCAAACTAAGAAACTTGTTAATGAGTTAAACAAGGATTCAGCAAAGACATCTGGTTGATTTTTCTTCGTCCTAACACAAAACCCACATTTTTTTTAGTGTGGTTGGTTTTTTAAAGTAACAGGCGTTATATGAGGTATATGACAAAATCAAGATATAAAGATCAAAGAATTGGTGTTTTTGTAGATGTGCAGAACATGTATTATTCTGCAAGGCAACTGTATAAAAACAAGGTAAATTTTAATGTTGTTTTGAAGGATGCTATTGCAGAAAGAAAGGTTATCAGAGCTATTGCATATGTAATAAAAGCTGATGTTAAAGATGAGGATACTTTTTATGATGCATTGTCTGATATGGGTTTTGAAGTGAAGTCGAAGGATCTTCAGGTTTTTTATGGTGGAGCTAAGAAGGGGGATTGGGATGTAGGTGTAGCTATGGATGTGATGAGGTTAGCTCCAAAACTTGATACTATTGTATTGGTAAGTGGCGATGGTGATTTCTCGGATCTGTTAGAACATGCAAAAAGTCTGGGGTGTAGGGTGGAGGTTGTGGCTTTTGGTAAAACCACGTCTCATAAGCTTAAAGAGGTAGCAGATTTTTTTATAGATCTTGATAATGATAACAAGTATTTGTTGAAGAAAAGGAAGAGGTGATTTTAAACATCTTGTTGTTGGTTTTTTTAAAAAGGAAAGAAGATAACTTAGTCTCTATCTCTTACAAGTTGCTCTTAACTTTTTTAGATAAACATCTTTTTTTGCATACAACCGTTTCGTCTTTCTCTTACGTTTTTTTGACAATATATAGGAGAACAGAATAGGTGCGGCGATAGTAATATCGCAATACACGACGACATCGTTTTTTACATCATCTGGTTTTATCTTCTTCCAAGAAACTGCTTCAGAAGGTGTTGCACCAGATAGTCCTCCCCAGTGAGGGGCATCTGCGGTTATTTGGATGAAGTAATCATGTCCACCCTTTTCAATATTCATAATCTGACTCAACATAGGTTGTGTTTGCATGTAGAAATTCTTAGGGGCACCTCCACCTAATTCAACTGCACCTGTTTTCTCACTGTTAAATACAATCGCTGTCGTCTCTAGAATGTCTAAATCAGTATCTATAACCACTTCGTTATTCAGCATTTTAAGCAAAGCAAAATTCATGCCAATAGAAGAATCACCTGGAGAAGGAGTAAATATCGGCACGTCATATTTCGCAGCAGTAGCAACAATAGAATAACCCGGTTTTTTTGTTTTCACCCACAGTTTTTTCCCAAGGAAGTTATGGAGATCTGCTGTTGAAACTGGTGCCGTTGGAGAAAAATCTTTCATAACCTTTTGTACAAACTCATCTGTTTTTAACAGAGTCTCCTCAGGTAGAAAAATATCATAAATTCGAACAATCTTATCTTTCAACAAATCTACATCGTTAACTCTAAAATCCCCTTGATGAACCGGTAGGTCAAGGGCGAAATGTAGGTCATGATACAAATTCGCTCCGGTAGAAATAATAAAATCTACTAATCCGTTTCTTATAAGTTGGTTGATAAAACCTCCAAGTCCTGTGGGAGTCAGTGCGCCAGATAGTGTAAGACAAATTGTTGCATTCTCCTGAATCATTTTTTCATAGATCTTGCACGCCTCAGCTAGTCTACCTCCATTATATGCTCCAGAGTTAGAATAATAATTAATCAAATCTACAACACCTTTGTTTGTAAGTCTTGGTGTTTCTGGGTAAATCCTTTTTTTTTGTAAAAACTTGCTTTTTTTCATACCCTCTTTTTACTCCTCTAAAAACACTGCTGCAGCTATAACGGTAGTCCATAAACCATTTTTATCTCCTTGTGCTGTTTGTGCAACGCTTTGCGTTCTTACAAATCTCCCGCTCATCTTGTATTCTTGTTTTCTTTCATCCCATGCTTTGTCAGGATCAAAAGTTAAGCCCAAGGTCATGGCGAGCATTGTTGCCGCTAAGTCTTCAGCACGGTCCCCCAATTTCTTGTTTACTTCACCAAAGCTATGCCCCTCAGATATGTATCCATATGAATTTTTTTCTCTTGGGGTAGCAATACCTATTGCAGCACCGATTAATCTGTTCGGCTCATTTGTACTATTTCTCGACATTACACAATGTGTTATTTGACCGGGTTTAAGGAGTTCTATCCCTTTTTCTCTTGAGACTATTTTACAATTCGGGGGAATTATACTGGAAACATTCACGATGTTGCATTTCTCAATGCCTGCACTACGTAATGCTAACTCAAAAGATTGCAGTTCATGTTTATGTTTTCCTACGCCCTTGGTAAAAAAGATTTTTTTCGGTACCATATTTTTCTCAGGAATAAATTTTATTTTATAAATATATCTATAGAACTAGGAATTCTCTTTTTCATTTTCCTTTTCTTGTTCATCTTTTGATCCAATCTGCTTCTTAAGGAGATCTCTCATCTGCGTCTGAATATCCACCTGTTCCTTCTGAAAGGCAACCTGCTCCTGTTGATATGGCGTAATCACATGACCTTGTACCAATTTTTCCACCAGTTGTTTAATCTCTTTATATGGATGCACCCCATGGAGTTCATAATAACTTCTTGCTCTAGGTGTTTGCAATTCTTTCCCTCCACCAAAAAGACCTAGAAACTTTGCTCTTTTCGCCCCTACTTCTACTCCTCCTGCGGCAAAAGACTTATCGCTACCAAGCCCGAAACCAGATTGACTAATAGGGATAATCGTACCAAAACTAAAAACCTGTCCTAGTATGCCTTGTTTCGCATTGATATCAGTTATTTTATCATATCTAAGAGTTCGCTCTCTTTTTGTTATGATCCCTCCCTTAAACCTGATACGGAGATTAGATATTATGTACTTATGTGACCGACGGTACAATTCAACAATTAAAAAACCTATGATTGAAACTGCAACGGTATAAAATGGAATAAAAACACCAGTATTTTCTTGCAAACCTAGCCAAAAAATTATTGCTGTTCCACTAGCGAATACACCAAGATAAAGAAAGAAAATACTCCACCGTATAGTTACTAACGATGCAATAACACCAGCTAACAACAAACCAATTCCCCAGAACGATAATGTAAGCCAAAGATCACCTATAAAATTGCTTTGCCATTCTGAGAAGTTAACCATCCATCCAGTAAGTATCCCCCAAACTATCAAGAATATACATAGTGATTGAAGTCTCATAAATGAAAGCGGATGAGGAGAAAGAGTTTTCTCCACCTTCTCATTCTCTAACAGATCCTCCTGATTCATCGTTTTTGCCCTCGGCCGTCTTCTTCAATTGTTTCATATTCGTCTTGGTTTTAAATTTATTGGTTTTGTATTTTAACAAAAGAAGTATTACTGAAACTGTAGATAATATCATTGCTAATAGCGAAACACTTTTTGAAAAACTTGTGGGATAAAAGAAAAATACCATTCGCATTAATATATATGAGATAGGAATCGTTATATAAGGTAAAAATTTCCATAGACCCGGTATTTCATCTGTAGTTTTTACCAAAAGTATAATTGCATGTGTGATAACTAGTGAAATGATGGCGATGATTGATAGCCAGCCGAATATTGAAAACAAAGCTACGTGCCAGTTCTGCCGTAGAAGAAGAGTGATGTAGAAGAATACATATGCCATTAAAAACAAAAGTATAAGATATAAAGGTTTATGTAAGATATTGTTTTTTATGTTTTTCAGATCATATATCATGTCGACTTTTTCTTTTTTTTCTTCGCCGATGTAGCTGGGTCGTATACCCATTCCTAGGAATATCAGTAGTAGGAGAAATCCAAAGTGTGCTGGATGCAGTAGATCTATGTTGAAGAGGAAGCTAAAGAATCCTTCTGCAAATGTGTGCAGGTTTGTACCAAAGTTTATTAATCCTTCTGCGAAAGTATACTCCGCTGCAGTTGAGATATTAAAACCTCTGTCCATCAGGAAAAAAAGAGCTATAAGCAAGAGAGATGCTGGTATGAAGAACGGCCCTATAAAGAGGAAACCATTTGACAGCCATTCGAATATTCCTTTTTTTTCTTTTTTTGGCGCGACTTTTCCATAGTTTACGCTGATGTAGAAGTTGGATATGCCGCTTTTTGTAACGGTGTATCCAAGGGCGTGGCATATTGTCTGGAATAATATTCCCAGGAAGTTTGTAAATCTACATAGTGGTTTGTGTCTCTCCCATATCTTTGAAAGGAGATATTTTTGACTTTCGATAAAAAGTAGTTGGATGAACCAGAATAATATGACACCGAGTATGGGCGCCAGAGGTGCAAATATAATTATATCAATTGGTGAACCAGTCATGTCTCTCCATTGAATGATAGCAGATGTTTTATATAAAATCTTATCTTCTAGAGGATTCTTATTTTCTGTATGGTTTCTCATGTGTTTTTCTTACCACATTACTTCCGAATGTAAAAAAATGAGAAAGAACGAGCATTCAACAGGACGGAAATAGGCAAAAGGACTACACAATTTTTATGATTCACCGACTTAAATCTGCGAAGGAAATTACATCAAAAACGTTTTATTCGTTTTTAAAAGAAAAAAAGGAGTGGGAAATTATTTTTTCTTTCTCAAAAGAATTAATGCTATGGCTAATGCCGCTATGACTGCTATTGCTTCGAAACCAGGTGTTCCTCCTCCTTCATCTCCATCGCCATCACCACTAGTGCTTGGTGTTGCTTGAACTTCGTTAGAATACGCTCCCTCGCCAACAATATTGACTGCCTTCACCTTATAATAATAAACCTGGTCATTAGTTACACCCGTATCTGTATAAGTAAGCACATTCCCAATGGTTGTAAGCATTATTTCTCCACCTGCTGAAGTCCCACGGTAAATATTGTAATTAGTGATGGCTGACCCACCATCCGAACTAGGAGCAGACCATGTCAATGTTATCTGACCGTTACCAGTGGATGCTTGAGGATTCTGGGGGGCCGTAGGTGTGGTAACAGAAGTCCCCCCCATCTTCGCATACTTGAGGCCTTCATTTCCCAAATCATAATAACTAATATGAGGGCGATTATTTGAATCAAGGGCTATGGAGGTACACATTCCAACACTTCCAGGACTTTCAGCGCTACCATCAACTGTCTCAATCTGCCAGGATGAACCATCCCAATATGCATACCTGAGGTCATCATTGAAGTAATCATAATAACTAATATGAGGGCGATTATTTGAATCAATGGCTATGGAGGTATAGTCTCCAACACTTCCACTATCAACTGTTTCTATTTGCCAATTTGAACCATTGTAATATGCATACTTGAGAGCAATATTTGTCCAATCAGAATAACTAATATGAGGACAGTCATTTGAATCCAGTGCTATGGAGGAATATCTTCCAACATCTCCATCACTATCAACTGTTTCTATTTGCCAATTTGAACCATTGTAATATGCATACTTGAGAGCAATATTTATCCAATCATAATAACTAATATGAGGACGATTATTTGAATCAAGGACTATGGAGGTATACTCTCCAACACTTCCAACACCTCCAGGACTTTCAGCGCTACCATCAACTGTCTCAATCTGCCAGGATGAACCATCCCAATATGCATACCTGAGGTCATCATAAGGAGGATCAGTATATGCCGTCCCATAATAACTATAACTAATATGGGGACGGTTATCTGAATCAATGGCTATGGAGGGATACTCTCCAGTGATATCAACTGCCCCAATCTGCCAGAATGAGCCATTCCAATATGTATACTTAAGGCTAGGAATTGGAAGGTCACCACTCGGATAACTAATATGAGGACGATTATTTGAATCAATGGCTATGGAGGTATACTCTCCAACAAATCCATCAACAACTCTCTCAATCTGCCATTGTGAGCCATCCCAATATGCATACTTGAGGTCATCATTTATATAATCCTCATAACTAATATGAGGATGATTATTTGAATCAATGGCTATGGAGGTCCATATTCCAACACCTTCAGCACTGTCAACCGTCTCAATGCTCCATATCTCTGCCCTAACATCTTCACCTACTAAATTAATAAAAGCCACAAATCCACTTACCACCATCAACCCGACCAGCATCAAGCTCGTTATCTTCCTCATTTCTTCACCCTCTTTATTTCAACTTCATCATATTCTGACATTTTCCTTCCCCATACTATCATTTCCATAATGTCTCTTCCCTTAAAAAACCAATCCTGATATAGAAAAAAGGTCTGGTGATAGGAGGAATAATTGAACTAATTTCTTTCACCATGGAATAAAAAATTCCGATTTACCCTGTTAGTTGTTGTATTTATTGCCTCCAGACCCAAATATGTTATGTGTTATCAGAATAAGTAATTTATCTCATCTGCACAAACACGTTTCCCTGTTTGGGTTTTTGTGGGAGGATAAAAAGATGTTGAAAAACAGACGGTATACAATAAATAATAATTTTAATATGGTGGATCTTTAGATAATTCAGATGCTTCAATCTTTTTATTTAGTCCATATTTCTTTACTATTGATTTAACTAAATTTATAACCCACTCTGGAACACTTGGAGAAACAACGATTTTATCAATCAGGGTATCTAAATCTGTTTTAACAGGGATTCCTAACCATTTTGGATCAACATACAAAATATGCTTTCCAATTGTTTCATCTTGTGGTGCGAATTTCATAATAACTGCCCTAAGCTCATTTTCATATTTGAAAGCCTTGCGTTTAAATAGAAATGGAAAGAATGTATTTCCTTTAGGTATAACGTCCGTATTATAATCAATGTATTTCACTTTACCAATATTAATTTCATCTTCTGTATGAGGAATAAAACTATCTTTCAATCGTTTAAAGGTTGATTTTACAGCTACACCTTCATTGCTTTGAAGACATATTTTCCACATGGCGGCTGATTCAATTTCATTTATATGCCAGCTGCTTACATTAACAATTTTTCTAAACCTATCATATATCTCCATTTGATTCAATTTTGTCTTAGAATTTAATTTATCTTCCCATAGTTTTAAATCTGCTTCAGTAAATTTTCCTTCATATCTGTCAGGTAATTGATCGCTTCTAACAAAAAATAATGCGTTATTTTCTAAATAAAATATGAACTTTATTAAATCTACATAACGCCAAATTATTGTATTATCTGTAGGTTCTTCAAATTCAGAATTTTTCACATACATATTAATCCCTCTTTTTTCAAATCATCTATTTCTTTAAAAAACCAATCCCAATGGTTTTGTGAGAGGATAAAAAAGTATTTCAAAAATTAGTTGTGCCTAGAGGAAGGTTTTTCGATGAATACTAGGTATCCACCGATATTCTTCAGTTAGAACTTCCGAAAGATATTGCTATCATCGTCCGTTCTCTCTAAGCATATTAATATTTGTAACTAATATTATATATACCTTTCGTTAAAAATAGCTTTGCACAAAAGCTAGTTTTCTTTAATTTTTGCACAATAATTCCAAAGAGGGTTCTGTTGAATATGGAAGTGTTGAAATAGTAGTGTTGAAATTGGAGTGGTATCAGATATATTTTTATAGAAAAGAGTATTTCGTCAAGTCAATGGATGTATCTGATTGTGTCAGATAAAATAGAGAAATATTTTCCTAATGCATGGTATATACTTTTTGCAGTAATGATTAGTGCTGGAGTTTTTTTCTTGATTTCTGGTGGAATTTATTTTAGCATAATGAACAAAGATGTCGTTATTGAAAGTGCTAATTTTGAAATTATTGCTACTGGAGTTAATATTCTAATCACTTTAGGAATTGGATCTTTTTCTCTTGCATTTGCTTTTCTATCTGTTGGAATAGCTAAAGAATCAGATAGAAGAATATTTCACTCAAGTTTTATAGAAATATTCCACAAGTTTGAAGACACAAGAATACAACTTGTTCAACATCCAGAGAAACTTGGCATAGAGGGTACTATATGGAAATGTTGGACATATGTTGATTGGGCAGACGAATTAAAAGGATGGACAAACAAAAAATATCAAAATAAGTTAGCATGGCAATTTATAATTTTATATGAAGGATCGAGGATCAACTGGAATGACTCCATTGTAAAAAAATCGGACGTGAAAAATATGATTAAAATGTATGATTCTCTTTCTAAATTCAATATTAATAATAAAAATAGAGATAAGTTAGAACAGATAAATAATGATCTTCAAAAAATTCTCAAGGAAAAATAAAGCGCTTTTATTGGATTAAACATTGTTATTTCAGGGTTGTTACATCTGGGTTGTTACAATTAGGTTGGTAAATCATTTTATTTCATTTTTAATAAATTCTTCCCATTTCTCTTTGCAGTCAGTTGCTAATAGAAAAGCATCTTTATTTCCTTTAGATGTAATTATATTGTATTTAACAACAATTTTTGCTTCTGCTCCACCAAGTTCCAATTCAAATTTCCTATCTTTAAATTCAGGTTGTATTCCAGTTCTTATATTTCTACTCAATTCTAAGTGTTTTAAACCATTACAAATATCAGCACAAAGACTCATACATTCATTGTTATTTATGAAATCCTCAAGTTTTTGTTTTTTATTTTTGTTTTTAACTGATTTTTCATTGATTATCCAGTCTTTTAAATGATAACAATTGATAAAAAAAGCATAAACTTCATCCTGATAAAATTCAGTATTTCTCTTATGAGCCATACCAAAAGTAATCTCAAAAAACCTATTATACCATCTTTTTACTCTTTCAAATTGTTCTTCATATTTTTTCATTTTTTTCTCCCTCAAACTCTATCAAGAGATACCCTTGAATTTTTCTGAAGCAGGTTCTCCTTCTATACCCCAATGTGATTTAGGGATTTCATGCACAATTACTTCCACAGCACGAGCAGGGATACCTAAATCAACAAAGACCTTAGTGATTTCTTTAATCACGGTTTTGGCTTTTTCTTCTCCGAAACCTTTCCAAACATTTACATGAATCGTCGGCATATTTTTTCCTCCCTCAAACTACACTTTCATAACTTCTTTTTCTTTAAAAAACCAACACTACAGTTTTGCACAGCAATTCATATTTTATACTATGATACAATTAATTCAAATATCCTCATGTCATAATAGCCACTCAATGGATAATGTTCATAACGTAGTTCTAATCCTGAAATATTAGTATAATTTTCCCACATTTGAAAAATTAATGTTTCCATTCCTTTTTCAGTAGGATTACGAGTTCCAGTAATGATATAGTCATCACTGTTTTTGCCCGCAGCATCGAAAAATATCTTAGCAATAAGTTTATCATACCCGCTAGTCAATATGAAACTTACGTTATATCTCTGAATAATCTCCCATGTGTCGTTATTTGAAATATTTGTTGATGTCAACACTATAGCAATATCCTCTAAGGTTTTATTTGCATCCCATTCATGCTCCTCTATATATCTCTGTTTTCCTGCTTCATCAAGTCGTGCAAATTCAGCTATCGTATCCTTAAGCGCCAATGAAGGGAATACTGCAATAGCATTTCGCTCAGCGTATCCCTCGATCATATGTCCATAATCCCACCAACATAAAACAGTAATGTTTTCAGTAGTATTGGATTTGATCCAGTTAAGAGCATCCTGCATATATGATAGATACGCACCAGTATATTCCTTTCCATCTTTTGTATATTTTATTCCAGTAAAATTATGCCATGATCCGTCATAATACTTTTCTTTATAAAGGATGCTTGCATTATATGCCCCTTCAATGGGTTCTTCACTAATAAGTCGTGTATCTCCCTCTTTCGTAAGGTTTTCTTCAACACATCCACTCAAACCAACGAGCAGAACTGTTAGGATAATGCCGATAACCAACATTTTTTTATTCATTTTCATCAACTCACTCAATTTAGATAATATTTGCTTCTTTTATAAAACCAACACCAACAATGGTAGGATAAAAAGGTGTTGAAAAACAGTCATTCATAAACATGTTTTTCTTTTCTCTTCTTCTTACGTGCCTTTCTTTCCTTCTTTGTTAAAGGCTTAGGCTTCTTTCCTGGAGATATATCTCTTCTGCCCTTGACTTTACCCATATCACCTTCCTCCTCTATCACCAATTTTATAACATCTTTTTCTTTAAAAAACCAATCCCACACGGTTTGGATATAAAGGTGTTGAAAATTGGTTTTTTTCTTTTATAAAACCAACATACAATAGTAATGTCTATATCTGCTCTACTTTTTCAACTAAGAAGAAGGATGTATCTTCTATATACACTCCCAGAGGTATGAAGAAATCTATGTGTCCTGTGAAGTAATATTCATTTCCATCAATAAGGGTAGAGATATTTATATTTTCAGAGAAATTTGCTTTAATATATGGGGTACCCTCTGGTGATGCGATAATATACCAATAGGCAGAGTAGTTATCATCGTGATAGGTACCTTTATCGTGAAACACTCCTCTGGCAGTAACGTTTCTATCGCGATATGCATCGGGATTTTGCTTCAGTTGTTTAATTGTAACAATATCTTTAGTAAAGTAAGCTAATGATAATGCACCTACAATAATAACTATTGTAATTACTATCGCTAAAAATGTTTCACTTTTCTTTTCCATCTTCTCTCACAACCAACAGTTTGTGTTATGTTTTTTTTCTTTAAAAAACCAATCCTTATAAAAGTAGGATAAAAAGATGTTGAAAAACTAGTAGTCTTGTGGCTCTCAAATATAAGCAATAAAGCCTGTTTTTTATTTTTCGTCCATGAGATACAATAAAAAAACGATGAAGTAGTATATCCCTCTTTCCATATTTTCTATATTTAGGATCTAGTTCAACCCAAGTTTTACTTGAATTTTATTTGATATTCTTTCGGTAGCGGCACCATTGCTTCTATCTTGTTTTCTCTGGCAAGCCATCCTAAAGCAGAGTAAGCATCTCTCGGTTTTATCTCCATCAATTTTGGGATTTTAGATATATCAACTTCTTTCATTGTTTCAAGCACCGAAAATATTTTACCCGCATTTTGTCCGATTTGGTCGGCCATATTAGTTTCACCAAGTTGATATATTATGTCATTTTTACAAATCTTGTTTTCTCGTGCAAGCCATCCAATTGCCGCATGAAATTCATGTGCTTTAAGTCCCGTAGCGTACATTAATTTCTTTTCCGTAAGGGAGCCATGTGAATAAAGTGTTTCCCATATTTTTCCTGCGTTTCGACCATATTCTTCTATAATATTAATCATATACTCCTCCTCACAAATAGAAGTATATTACATGAATTTATATGTATTGTGATTTTTGTTACGATTTGTCATTTCACTCAAAAAGTCTTGTAACATTTCCGCCCCATTTAAAAACCAGTCCTATATAGATAGGATAAAAAGATAATGTACAGAAGAGGGCCTATTCCCCACGGATGATTCCATCTAACCAAAATGATTTTTCGCATGCATATTTAAATCAATGTTTCAGCAGTCTATTTCTTCTTCTTTTTTACAGTCTTTTTTTTCTTTGCCATCTCTTGTAACCTCCTCACGTCACCAATTTCGTAAACAGTTCTTTCTTATATAAAACCCACACAAAAACCGTCATTTTTCTTCATCATCTTCTGGTGGCTCATCGTCTGGTCATGGCCCCTCCATGTATTACACCTCCATTTATTACAATTTCATAACAGTTGTTTCTTTAAAAAACCAACCCTTAATTAAAACCGCAAAAGGTTGTATATAAATGTGTTGAAAATCGTTTTATCTCTGAGGTAGTCGAAGTCGAATTACGATTGTTTAAATATTATGAATCCTATGGGAAATCGTAGTTGAGGGAGGAAGGAAGATATGCAGAAGGGGTTAGTTAGGAAAAGTTTGGTATCGGCTGTTATAATTTTGTTTATAGGTGTAGCTGTTGCCCCTGGTATCAATGCAGTTGATCTAAAAGTATTTGCTATCAATCGGACAACTCCAGATTTACCTGGACTCAAAGCATCTGAGGAACCACTATTGGAAATAACAAAAGAAGATCTTGCAGAATTAGAAAGGTTCTTTAATAGCATACTAGAGAGAATAGGCGAGATAAGAACCTTAGCAGATGTAATTGCTGTCTACAACGAAGTAATCACGTTTTTAGATAATTATGGTTTGTTGCCTGAAGGTATAAGTGTTGAAGAATTACAAGATTTAGCAGCTGGCAGTAGGCCTAGTCCAGAGCTTCTGAGACTTATTGAAGAGTTTTATCTTGAACATCTAGAGGAGATTAAAGGTGAAAATGTTGTTTCATCTGATGGAAAGGTAGTTTTATCATGTGACTTTTATACTCTAAATGGTATTGAACGTGTTGAGAAAGCAGTTGCTATCGAGGATGCTGAGCATATATCAGAATTGATGGATGGTTCTGATTATGATGATGTTGCTTCTGGGCTGAGTCGTTTAGGTTTGTTACCAGAGGGTATGAGCGTTGGAGAGGCTGAGGATTTGATTAGTGGAGAATATGGCATTAGACAGTTTGAAAGATATGAAGAACAACTGAAGGGTTTTCCTTTTCAGCCTTCTGATACAAAGTATAATCTTTTCAGCGTTGTGAGTGGTAGCGGATGTGACTATGAAGTATTTTCGCTGGGGTTAAAGATATTCGTGTATTCAATATATACGGCACTATTTATGGTTATTGTTCTATTGGGTACTATTGATGAATTTTTACAGAATTTTCCTTGGTATCCAGTTTGGAGAGTTGAACTGGGTCCTGGTAATGTGGGTTATCTTGGTCTCTTTGGGATTCTTGCATTTTTAGTATTTCTCTTTATGATTTTCCTTTCTGACTTTGTTTTCCCTGGTATTTTTCAGTTAAATCCAATCAAAATAGGTTTATTCTTGGATGGACGTATTACTAAAGCTAATTTAAATACTCTGGGTCTGCTGGGAAAATGGCAGATGGAATCTTCGACTATTTACTTATCAATAACAGGTTTTCTCGGGTTGGTGATACAAAGCTGGTGTGAATTTGAATTTAGTGGTTTCTGCTTTTACATTAAAGCAAGTGACCATAAGGGAGACAATAGTAACCAATATAGTTTGCCAGTTGTGAGCCCTTATAGTGGCATGCAAAACAGTCAAGGTAGTCAGTTACTTCAACAAATGGTCAAAACAACAAATAGATAAAACAACTGTTTTTTCTTTAAAAAACCAACCTCATGTAGTTAGTATAAAAAGATGATTAAAAACAGTGGTTTTTCATTTGAGCACGAGAGGGCTAGGTGTATTTCTTTTTTACTTTAATCTTCTTTGCTTTAAAATTACGAAACCTCTCATGCAGTTCTCTTATTCTTTTATCTCTGTGCTTTTGAAACGATTCGTTTGATCCGTTCATTTTCTCCCCCACGATCTACTATTTTATAACGTCTATTCTTTAATAAAATCCATACAACAAAGAGATGGTTATTCACCTTTCTTCTCTTTTTTTCTCTTCAGATAATAACACTCTATACACAATCCTTTCACTCTGGCTTTATTGTTACACCCAGATACGCTACAGTATTTCCCTTTATTGGCTTGGTATTTCATTCTTCCTTCAACCTATCAAGAGATAGTTATTCATGTTTTTCTCTCTATACTATAAACATATCCACAATTTTCACATTTTAAACCTACATCAGAAACCATTATAAATGTATCACCGCCACACTTTGGGCATATCATTCTTTTCCTCCCTCATTTTCAAATCATTTCTCTCTTTAAAAAACCAATCCCAAGATGGTTTTGATGTGGAGGATAAAAAAGATGTTGAAAAACACGGTATTTTAGGAATAAGGGCAAATATTTTTTATAAAGAGAAAAAAGGGGCTTATTTACTTTTGCCTATAGCTACAACATTCCCGCCAATTCCAGCTATTAATCCCCCAATTAAAGCAACAGTTCCTCCTATAATCGCACCATAAACATCTTCAGCTCCCGCAGCTAATAGGCCTCCCATAAAAGCAGTAAGACCACCAATTACTAAAATAAGTGCTCCTATGTTTTTTAGCTGTTTCATATCTATCTCCTCACATTTTCATAACACTTGTTTCTTTAAAAAACCAACCACCAAACAAATATAAGGCAAAAATCTGTTTTTAATAGTGTGGAAACGACTACTAAATCATCTAAAAAAGGAGAGTTTTCTTTTGAGAACAAAAAACTAATTCTCTATATCTCACTTATAATCCTAGCTGGTATTCTCTTTATTTTCGCAGGATATATAAATATAGGATTCAACAACCTATTATCAAACTTTAACATCGTGATAAGTGGAATAACTATACCTAAACTATCGGTTATAATAGCTCCGATAGTTGAAGAAATAATCAAGTTAGTCGGCTATGGGATACTATTTCTATTCTCCGTGAAACTTATTTCGATACTGGGGTATAAATCAAAAAAGGATTTTTTAAACAACAATTTGATAGTAGCGTTCATAATTTCTGCAGGCGTCTTTGGTTTTATCGAAGGAGCTGAGCACAACCCAGGTGTTAGTTTTTATTACTTTTACGGCTTTGTATTTCTTAACACTTTGATACATATCACCTATTCGATTTATCCGTTTATCTTCGGAAGAAAATATGGAAACTGTTTCATCTGCTTTCTACCGATAGCTATACTGTTGCATTCTGTCCATAATTTCATGATAGACGTAGTTTGGAATAACAAATGGGTGACGTTTGCGGTGGTTACAATCTTCCTTGCCCCTCTCTTGGTTTTAGAGCGGAAGAACCTGTTTTCTCCTGTTGAGAAGTTTATGTTGCCTAGAAAAATTAAGGATAAAAGAAAAGCCAATGTCATTCTATCGTTAGCGTTTATTCTTATCCACATTTATATTTTCCTTTGCTGTTTGCTGGCATTTTGAAATAAGGTTCGAAACAGCGAAATTGATAGTATAAAAACCTATTCAATTGTGATAATTTTGGAACTCCCTCAAACTATAATTTCATTTTTAAGGTGGTATTGGAAATATACCAAACATCATACCTGTTATCCAAATGATAAATGCAAACCAAAGTATAACTGGCAAAAGTGCTATTATTATACGAATTGCACTCGGCTTTTTAAAAATAATAGGATTGTTTGATAACTCTTGAATCCTATTTCCAAATCTAAGAACTTTTTTCCTACCAAAACGATCATACATTATTTGCCATTTTATAATTATTTGAGTTTTATCATAAGATGATAAACCAGTAGGCGCATCTTTAAGGAAAGAAATTTGATAATCTGCTCCACCTAAAAACAGGACTGCTATCATTCCAATTCCTACTAAAATCATAAAATCATTTAAAAACTCAAGATTCTGAATATCAGGGGATAGCAATCCGCCCCAAATTAACGTTATCCCAGCGGTAAATAAAATGATATTTAGACCAATAGAACGTTTAATAGTAACTTGGACTTTGTCGTAATTTAAAAAATTAAAATCCGAGTCACTCTTTGACCGAATTAATCTTTTATTTGTTGCATAAAAATATTTATATTTACTAATAACTTTTTCATCATCTAAAAATTTACTTTCAAACCATGATGGAACTTTTACTTCTGACATTATTCCCCCTCAAACTACAATTTAATAACATTTCCTTCTTTAAAAAACCAACCCTTGGAAGGATAAAAAGGAATTTAGAAAAGATTTAAATTGTTGGATTTCTCACCATTCTCATTAAAATTCTTTTTAAATAATATCCATTTCTAACTCATTTCCTCTATAGTCATACGCCCTCCAAGAAGACTCAGTAAAAGGATTTGCAACAATAATATGCACTTTACCATGTTTCTGAAACAAATGCAAATCAGCATCCGAAGGATAAAATGAATAAGAAGGATGACTATGTACTGTCCCAACAATAGTGAAATCTATAGGAAGCATATGCAACTGAAAAATAGCATGAGAATCACCAGAAATCGTACCAGGTAAAACCACCAGCTCAGCTATTACCTCCTTTGAATCAGAGTCAACACGCAGGAGACCACCGAATTCATTCGGATAACTGGATCTCGCACATTCCAAAATCAAATCAAGACATTTCCGCTTGATTTTCCACTGCCTCTGAACTCTTTCGACTTTGTCTTTCCTCTTTTTTCTAAAAACACTCATGTTTTCCTATCGCACCAGCTTTAATCTAACCATCTGATAAAAAGATTCTCCAAATCTAACAAACCGCGCTTTTTTCTCTGAACCTGTAACAACTATGCTGCTTTCAGCAGTCACATTTTCTGCATAATGCCCATCAATCACAAGCTTAGTCTCTTTACTTTTCGGCAGAAGCTTAACACCTATTTTTTTATCAAGCGGTATAATCCACGGGCGAGCAGATAACCTGAATGGTGCAAGAGGAGCAACAATCATAGCATTAACCGAGGGATCCATAATGGGCCCCCCAACACTCAACGCATAACTTGTAGATCCTGTAGGAGTAGCTATTATTACTCCATCTGCCCCCAAGGTCTCAAATAGCTCATCTTCCACGAAAAGCTGCAGGTACATGATCTTAGCAATCTTTCCCGTCTGCACGGTAACCTCATTGACGGCATCAGGAAGCCGTTTTCCATCTAACATTATTTTTAGCTTCGCTCTTTCTTCAACATTATATTTCCCACCTATAACCTGTTTTAAACCACCTAACGCGTACTTAGATTCCACTTCAGCAAGGAAGCCCATACCTCCAGAGTTTATTGCAAAAACAGGTTTCTCTACTACCTCCAAAACCCTTAGAATAGTTCCATCTCCACCGACGGTAACAACTATATCAACTTTCTTGTTAATTTCCTCCAATGAGTACCCTTTTACCCTTGCCTCTTCTGCAAAGCTTTTTTCAGCAAAAACCTCGCTCTCGGTACTCAGGAACTCAAAAATATCTCTTGCTACCGAGAATGTTTTTTTAACATTTGGCTTACAGACAAGACCCCATTTCATATATATTCTCCTCCTAAACTTCTGAAATTTTGACCAATGGTCTCAGTTTCATCAATAGTGTAGGATGTTTTAACACCAACGCCTTTACAAGACTCAGCGTGCTAAATTCTTCAAACTTGTAATCCTTAAGCGAATCAGCGAGCATGTTCAATGTTTTATCATCGAAACCAAGCATAATCTCCTTAACAATATAATTCCTACGCAGTTTCTTCCCAAAAGCTTCCTTCCAACCAATCTCATAAGCAGATAATGTCTCTCTATCAAACTTTTGTTCTCTCACTGCCATTCCAATTGTTTCACCTGCTATCTTCCCCCCTTCCAAGGCAGTTGTAAGACCCCCACCTGTTATCGGGCTAACATGTCGTGCTGCATCTCCAACAAGTAATAGGTTATCCCTTACAGTTTCAACAGGTTCTGCAACCGGTGTAGCACCGGCAAGAAGACGAACAGGTTCCCCTTTTTTCAACTCAGGATGACCTGCTATAAACTTATCAAGAAGTTTCAAAGCCATACCTGATTCACTCAGACTACCCAAGACCCCGATACCTACATTGGCAACATCCTTGCCCTTGGGGAACACCCAGACATAGCCACCTGGCGCAACCTCTTTTCCAAGATAGAAGTCACAGTATTTTACATTACATTCAACATTGGTAAGCGTATATTGAACACAGGTTTCAAGGTCATGTGGTTTTAATGTCGTATCGATACCTACCCACTGCCCGACTTTTGATTCTACACCATCAGCGCCCACAATAACATCTGCTTCAATGTCAAATTCTTCATCAAATTGCATAGCTTTTACACCGGTTATTTTTCCATTTTCTTTTAGCAAACCAGTGGCTTCTGTTTTCATCATTATCTCTGCACCTGCCTTTGCTGCGGAGCGAGCTAGCTCCTGGTCAAAGATATCTCTATAAACCACATAACCGGTCTCTTCTCCTGCCATCTCTGCAGAGAGCTTCACCATCGTCCCATCAGGAGAATATATTCTAGCACCCTCTACTTTATTTGCAATCCATCTCCTCCCCTCCAACATATCATAATCATCAACTTTTTGACTAATGCCTTCACCACACAAGACAGGTACACCAACTTCCGCCCGACGTTCCACTATGAGGACTTTTGAACCAGACTCTGCCGCAAACCGAGCTGTAACGCTTCCAGCAGGACCACTACCAATAACAACAACATCATACTTCATATTCTATTACACCTCCCCACTGATTGCTCCAACCGGGCATATTCTTATACAAATAGCGCAACTTATACATCTCTCCACTATTACAAAAGCTCTACCGCCACACATTGAAACCGCATCTTTAGGACAGACCGCGATACATCCTCCACAGGCTAAACATTTTTTCTCATCTACTTTCGCCTTAGGCTTTCCCATATGATTCACCTCGCGTGACCCCGGAGGCTATTAGATGCGCCACACGTATCGGTTCAGGTATGGCACCTCGTATCGTAGAAAGCTTTATTATTTCTTCCGCCTCCTCAATAGAGATACCAGCACATTTTACATAAATAGGATTATGCAACGTTTTAATTTTATACAATTCTCCTTTTCTCATTAGATTCCATCGTTCCTTCCAATCTTCAAAATTCTTCTGCAACGCCAGCTTTATCTTTTCAAAATCAGGTTCATCTCTCGTAATAGTTATAACAGGTAGACTTGTATCTGAACATATTTCATCGATATCAACCACGTTAAAACCACCAAGTGCTATTCCATCAAGCATCATTGCTTTCAACTGTTTTCTATGCCGCGTGTTTTCTATCATCTCTTTACATACATGGGTGGCATCAGATCCATCAATAGCTACCTGATTTCTAAGTACACATTCAATGTAATTTCCTCCCCGCATAACAACACCGATCACTGTAGCATACTTCTCAGTAAATGTAAACGGGGAATCATCGACGCCGAGTAACCGGATTTGTTGCTTCATCAAAAAAATAAACCCCTACATATGCTAATAATGTTTCGAATATATGGTATCTTGCTAATTTTTCTCTTTTTTTCCGATACTTTTAAAAGATATTATTCCCTCACTTCTAAGATGGAGGAGAGATAGATTATGAAATCTTGGAAAATTAGTATATTGTTTTTAAGCCTAGCTATACTATTACTATCGAGTATGACGGTTTCAGCAGCGACTGAATCAGATCCAACAGGAGATGTTGTTCACGCGACATGGGCTAATGGACTTTGGGGTTACGCCGGTGTCAGCGGCAAATCAAATGTTGATATTACGGCGATATCGGCTGAGGTAAGCGATGGTAAATTAACCCTCTCGTTGACGGTAGCGGGTAATATCGAAATTTCTGAAAATTTCGGATATGTAGTAACGTATAACACAAGCGATGCAATGTATATGATGGCATATGGCGGCTACGGAACAGAGCAAGGCGGTGCTTCTTGGGGCATGTCGACTACAGGTGGGTTTAATATATCTTCTGGCAATGTATCTATTGAAGGGACCAATACTATTCGTTCTACATTGGATTTGGTTGGAGAAAATGAAAAAGTTGATCTTTGGGGTATGGCCACCGAGTATACTGGGAATCTAACAGAAAATCCTTATGCAGAGCAGTGGGTAGATGTTGCTGGAGATATGCCTGATTTTGAAACTGGTGGCGGTGAGAACGGTGGCAACGGCGGCAATGGTGGTGAAGATGGCACTGATTCTACTGGAACACCTGGTTTTGAAATGATAGCAGTCATAGGGACACTTGTCATTGCATTAATTCTCTTGAGAAGAAAAAGATAAATCTTCTTTCTCTTTCTTTATTCATTATCTTCCAATCTAGATTAAAATATAGTATATGTATTGTTTGTCAAATTAGTTAAAGTAAAGACAAATCCCCGGTAACCTGGTCTATAATATCATTAGGCGCCGGCCCTATCCCAAGCACTGTTTTCGTCCCAGCAGGTATCTCCGTATGACCTGCATCTACAACAACATAAGTTACAATACCAAGCCGCTCTGCTTTTTCCTTAAGTGAATAAAAATCATCCACACCTTCAACCTTTACAACAGCTTTCTTCCCACCCTCACTCTGCCATTTATTAAACCATTTCAGCTTATCCTTCCTGGTTTCCAAAGCACACGCGACAGCAGCATGAGCAACCTGAGCAGCAAGCTTACCAGGAGAAAGACGTAAATCTTCCCGTGTAACAATCACCATCTTATATTCAAAATCCATCTCGTCCTCCTTAGATTTGATCTATTTCACGGAACGACTCCCTCCGCCATTTCTCACCCATTTCACAGGCTTTATCTTGATCCACCAGCCCTTTCACTAACAACGTTTTCCCCTCTTCCTCAATATGTTTAAGAGGAACACCAAGATATTTACTTCCTGATTTTATAATAACAATATCCTCATCTATCGCCACACTTTCCCCAATTTTTCTCCCCAGCCCATCTAACACAAAACGACATAGTAAACTGTTTCTTTTAGAAGATCCCTCCTCAGCTTCATCATTTTCCCTAAGTTTTCTCCTAGAAATGAAGAATAATCCTCCAACACTTTCCAGAGCAAGTATAATGAATAAAACACCGGCGAAAATTGGCAGCTCCACAGCCACAGTATCTACGATTTTGTTATAAATCTTTGGACCTATACCAGCGATGAATATGCAAGAATACGATGTAGCAGCAGTCGGTGGTGGACCCATTGGCGGGCATGTAGCAAAAAAAACAGCTAGTCAAGGATTTAAAGTAGCAATATTTGAAGAACACAAACAGATAGGAACACCACTCAAATGTGCAGGGCTAGTCACTTCAAGAGTTTTTGAGTTTCTCGACATCCCACGAGAACTTGTTGTACAAAACACGGTCAAAGGAACACACATCCATTCTCCATCAGGACATACATTAACCATAGGTGGGGACAAAGTTCATGCTCTTGTAATAGACCGCCCAATGTTTGATAAAGAAATCATAAAAACCTCGCAAGATAAAGGCGCTGAGCTTTTTTTAGAAAACAAGGTATTATCAGCCAAAAAACACGGAGATCACATTGAATTAAAAACATCACAAAACAACGATATTAGATGTAAACTATTAATTGGTGCAGATGGGCCGTATTCAAAAACTAGAGAATGGTTCAACCTACCTCAACCCGCAGAGATCTTAAAAGGAATCGGGATGGAAGTAACAAATATTTCTCTAGATCCAAATTTTGTAGAAATCTACGTTGGGAAAACCGTTGCACCAGGTTTTTTCGCTTGGATGATACCAACTAACAAACATGGAACAGAGGCAAGAATCGGTTTATGTATAAGTCAAAACTCACCGCATCCACCCAGATACTACCTTTCAAACTTTTTCAAAAACAAACATACATCCCCATACTTAAAGAACGTAAAAATAACTAAAAAAATAGGCGGTGCAGTTCCACTTGGTCCACTGAAAAAAACATATGCATCTAACATCCTCCTTGTAGGGGATGCAGCAGCACAGGTAAAACCCACCTCTGGAGGAGGCATATATACAGGTCTGCTATGTGCCAGTCACTGTTCAGACGTTGCCGTTGAAGCGTTAAATAAAAACGATTTCAGCTCTAATTTTCTCAGAAAATACCACCAATTATGGTCGGCAGATATCGGCAGGGAGCTATACTTAGGAATGAAACTTAGAAGAATCTTTAAAAACTTAAGTGACAAACAACTAGACAAATACATAAAATTTTTTCAAAAACCAAACATCGTAGAAACCATATCAAAACATGGCGACATCGACTACCCTTCAAAACTAATAAAACCTCTACTGAAAAAAACCCCATCTCTCATAAAACTATTACCAAAAATATTCAAAGAATAAAAACCTCTTAGATTAAATGCTATTTCGACGAAGGGGGAGGAGGCACATAGTAATCCTGATCCTCATAACCCTCAAACCCCTCACTTTCCCTCTCAATGACTATCTCTTTCCTTCCTTTCCTCTTCTTCCTTATGATATAAATCACGATAATCAGAATAATTGTTATTATCAAACTCACTATACAAGGCATAAAAATTCCGACTATAAACAATGACGAAGGTACAATTTTACAGGAGATTTCATCTGTGAGACCGGCCTCAGAAGCATTAAATGATATTTCTATATACTTTCTTCCATCATCTGTTTCTTTCAACACCGCTCTATCCAAAGAATCATTAAATGACACATTTGTACCATGTGGGAAAATCATTCTGTATATAACATTCTGGTTTTGCAAACCTGTGAAGTTAAAACTTTGATTGGCAACTTCAAATTTTGGAGGCAAGAAAGAAAGGTCAAACGAAACAGGATAAGAACTATAGGCATATGAAACAACTTTAATAGGCGTATCAGCATCCATATCAGCTATATCGCCATCCCACCGTCCTAAAGACTCGTCAAAAGCATCTCTGTTAACACGTCCATTAACAGTAAATTCAGACAACTGAAATATGTTCGTCATCATTTCTTCAAACTGTCCTTTTTCATCAGTTAAAAAATCAGCTACATTGTCTTCACTGAATACATTTTCTTCTACACACAATCTAAAACAATCTGAGTTCAAATAATCTAGAGACACTTTTTCAGGTAGACTAAATTCATCTGGCACGGTTGTAACATTATAATTATGGGTTTCTTCCATGTATAATGTCACAGTCAGCTCTGTTTTTCCTGTAAAAAAACTAATCAAATTCAAATCTGTACTGCTCATCTCAATTTCTACAATAGTATCAATTTCTTCTTCAGAGTATTCCTCACTGATGTTTGATTCAAATTCGCCGGAAATAGGATTGCTCTGATTCCATCTGTAGATGTTTCCCCTATCTAAAGAAATATTATCTGGCATATACAGGGTAACATTATGCTTATAGCCTGTTTCATCGAGTTTGTCACCAAAATTAATGTCGCCCTGAGAAATATTTACCTTTGCACCAGAATTAATCAACCCGAATATAGCTCTAGTAGAAACACCACAAATCTGCAGTTCTATATTACTATCCGTCAATTCAGCTTTTATAGATGGTTTGTTATCCATATGTGTCACATTATAACGGTTTGAACAATTTGTTGCTGTCTCAGAATCCCAGTCGAACGACATAGTTAATGTCTGATTCAAAGATGAGTTTTCTATTTTTGATACAGTAATTTCTTCTACAGGTTCAATAGTTTTCTGATAGAAGTCATCCCATGAAATAAGTCCGTTGTCTATAAACAATCTAATTCCATCTGCTGGTACAATGTCTAAGTTAGTAATGAAATCTGGTAAAAAATCGTATTCTCTGATAGCTATGTTTTTTGCTGAAATAATGGTTTTTAAACTAGTATTTTTTACATCGGTGGCATCTAATTCAAATTCAAGTGAAATATCTTCAATTTCTAATTCGCTTGTAGTTGGATCTTTAAAACAGATTTTTAACATAGCCAACTTGCTAGGGTTTCTATCATCCCAGTTTTCCAAAGTCCAAGTTATCTCATTTTTATGGCTATCAAAATCATCGGTATTAGCAAATTTAAGATCCATAGATTCAGGTAAAATAAATTTAAACGTATTATTCCAACCAGATTCTGCCTGTAGATTAAAAGAATAATTCACCTGAGCATCCATATCTAAAACGCCATTGATAAAATCATGAGCATTAACAGAATCATTCATTTCAAAGAACGAGGAGGTTAGTTCCACATTTAGAACTTCATTAAATTTTTCATCATCATATTGAGGCATTTCGAAGTTAGATATATCAGCGTTTTCAAAAACCTCTTCTAGTTGGCTTTTCAATTCAAGATAAAGCGCTAGTTTAATCGCACCGAGTTCTTCAAGACCTGCGGTTTTTATCTCTTCAGCTGTATATGTTTTATCTGTCGTTATTTCATAGACATTCATCGTAATATCAACGTTCAAATAGGTCCCATTTACAAACTCTATATCGAAACTTGCATCTACTCTACTTTCTATAGTTTCCTCTGCAATTGTTGTATTAATCAAAAACAGCGAAATTAAAAGCAATATAATTATTATTATATCTAATAATTTGTTCAATCGCATTACATCCACATCCAAGTTTTAGGAACTAAACATGTGCTCTTATAAAAACTTTCTTACGAAATTTACGAAAGCACTAAAAATATAATCTACAATTCAAACATTGTTATACAATGTATATTGTTGGTGGAACTGCATCTAAAACAGTTGCAGAGGGCTTGTCTAAAGAACTATCTGTTCCTTTAGCGAGAATAATTTCTAAGCGTTTTCCAGATGATGAACTATACATACGGATTTTAGATGATATATCTGGGGAAGATGTAATAATCGTACAAACCACTTACCCTGATTCAAATATTGTTGAACTGTTTCTATTGCAGAATGCTGTAAAAGAAGCCGGTGCCAAGGAGGTTACAGTCGCCATTCCTTATTTTGGATATGCTCGACAGGATAAAAAATTTGAGGATGGAGAGCCAATAAGCGCTAAAGCAATTGCAAGTCTTATTAGTTTAAATGCGGATAAGGTAATCACAGTCGACCCGCATAAAGAACACATACTTGATTTTTTTACCATTCCAGCATTTAGCTGCTCTGCTGTTACAGAGCTAGCAAAATTTCTTAAGAAAAAAGAGGTTGACATGGTTCTCGCACCTGATAAGGGGGCACTAGATAGAGCAAAACAAGCATCCAAAATTATCAATTGTGATTTTGATTATATGGAGAAGACCCGCATTGATGGAACAACAGTAAAAATAAAACCGAAGAATCTTGAAGCCCAGAATAAAAACGTTGCAATAATCGATGATATCATTTCTACAGGTGGAACAATGGCTAAATCTATAAAAGAACTAAAAAAACATGGAGCTAAAAAAATTTTTGTAGCATGTACTCATGGTTTGTTTGTAGAGGGGGCTGTAAAAAAAATTGTTTCAGCAGGATGCAATGAAATTATATCTACAGATACCATAAAGAGCGATTTCAGCAAAGTCAAAATTGCACCATGTATTTCACAGCTGTTATCCTCCTGCTAGGGTTAGATAAGTTATTTATAAGACTATAGATTTACGGTTGTGTTTGTCCTTAGGTGAAACTAATGCGGAAACGGGCACAGAGAAGAAGTAGACCCACAGTAGAGGAACCAAAACATATTATACAGAAAACAAGAATAGAAAAAAAACCAGCAGGCATTAAAAAAAATTGGTGGGTTGCTCTCTCTCTAATTGGTATATTTTTCCTGGTATTGTTTTTTAACTCATATTTTAACATCACCAGTGAACAAACAATTGACACTGAAGGTGAAGGCTTTGATAAATTCTATTTATCAGGTCCTGACCCCTATTATAATATGAGGCTTGTAGAAGAAACACTCTACGGAGAAAAAGCGGGGCGTTATCCATTCTATAGTGATCCTGATCCTTTGCTCGATTATCCCCGTGGAAAAAGCGGTGGAAGACCTCCTTTATTAAATATGATGGCTATTGGATTCAGCAGATTTCTAGCCCCATTTATGGACGAAGTTGATGCAGTAGGTTATTCTATGCAGTTTGTACCCGCTCTATTTGGCGCTTTACTTATATTCCCTGTTTATTTTATCGGTAAAACACTTTTCGGCAGGAGAGAGGGACTTGTTGCAGCATTATTCGTGGCTATTATACCTATTCATCTTAGTTCAGGGCATGGCTCTGCCTATTCATTGTTTGACCATGACTCTTTTAACCTTTTGTTGTTTTTCTTAGCCTTCCTATTCCTGATAAAAGGACTCAAAGAAAAGGATCCAGTTAAATCTGTATTATTTGCTCTTCTCTCAGGGGTATTCGTGGCTGCTCTGTCTATGACATGGACAGAAGCTCGTTTCCTCTATGTTGTAATCGCAATTTATGCAATAGTCCAGATGTTGCTAGATGTCTTCACGGATAAGATAGAACCCGTAGTATTTAGAACTACTTCGGTTGTTTTACTTTCAGGTTATCTTATTTCTCTACCTGTTCGTATGGTGAAATGGGGTGGTTTTGGGCCAGATCTTACTTTGTTTTTGTGTATTGGGGTTGCAGTTTTCGGCGTAGCGTATTATATTTTCGGTAAGAAGAGGATTCCATGGACTCTTTCATTGCCCTTTATTTTTTGTGTCATTGTCATAGGAATAGTGTCTCTGTATTTTATAGAAGATATTTCTTCACATCTCCCGTTTTTTTCTTCTCTTTCAGGGCTTTCAGATATACTTTATGGTAGTGGGATTTATGGTAGTAAAGTGTCGTTGACTATTGCTGAGGCACATACATATGGTATTAGTAACACTGTGATGTCATTTGGTCCTGCTCTTTATTGGCTTGGTTGGGCAGGGTTCTTGCTTCTTGCTTATTATTACTATAAGGGTGGAAAAAGAGGAGACGGAGGTGTAGGAGGAAGTGGTGGACAGCGTAGGGATTATCTTTTCATAATTGTCTTGTTCATTGTGGATATGTGGCTTGCTGGTGCCGCTGGCCGTTTTCTGAACGATATGGTTCCCTTGATTGCTATACTTGGCGGATGGATAGTATTTATTGTTGTAGATAAAATTGATTACAAGCAGATGTTAAGGAATATAAGAGGTGCAGGTGGCGGTTTTCATGGTTTAAGACGTGGAGTAAAAGCACTTCATATTATCGGCATTCTATTTATAGCATTATTGGTAGTATTTCCTAATACATATCTTGCGTTTGATGCAGCGGTTCCTTATACAAAGAAGGATGACATATTTGGTGAAGATCTTGCAAGTGGGGCATTCGGTTTGCCACATGGTAAAGAAGCCTATTGGATGGATGCATATAGTTGGTTAAAAGAACAGGATATCGAGATAGAAAACCCGATTGATAGACCGGCTTTTATTTCCTGGTGGGACTATGGTTTCTATGAGTCCGCTGTTGGAGAACATCCTACTGTGGCTGATAACTTCCAGGATGGAATACCCCCTGCAGCTAATTTCCATACTGCAGCTAGTGAAGAAGAAGCAGTAGCTGTTTGGATAATCCGTTTATTGGAGGGGGATCTCCATGATAACGATGGTAATCTTTCAGAGGACGTTATCCGAATATTAGAAAAACATGTAGGTGAGAATAATACTATTAATATAACAGGTTGGATTGAAAACCCCAGGGGTTCTCCTTCTTATAATGCTCCTATAGGTGAGGAATATGATAAGAAGCTTAGTGAACAATATCGAGTTGGAGAGCAGTGGCCAGAAAACGCGGCGTATCACGATATCACAGATATTCTGACTGCTAGGTTAGATGATGAGGGTATTACATGGCTTTATCATGATATTCAAAATGCGACCGGTTATAGTATTCGTTATTATGGTGTTGAAGGCTATGACAAGCAGATTTTTAACATATTTGGTTTTTTAGCTGATAAAAGTTTACTTATGGTCGCCGGAGCTCCATATGCTGTTTATAATCCTGAGGATGATTTCGTACAAGTAAAATATGTGATGCAAAACAATAATGAGTTGACTTTTAATCAACTTGAAAACTTGAGTGAGGACGAATTGAGAAATAATCCTCCAGTTATTACTAGCGGGGTATATAGCACAAGGGCTCACTATAAGGATATTTACTTTGAAACAATGTTTTATAGGACATATATCGGTGTATCGGCAGGGGCATCAGGTAGTAAGAGTGAGCCGAACTACCAGTTGCCATGTATTAATATGCGGCATTTCTACGCTGAATATATATCAGATATATCGAAGGGTGTGTATTATACGAATAAAGTCCCAGTTGTTATAGCTAAATATTATGAGGGTGCTTATGTTAACGGGGCGGTTACATTTATGGATAGCCTGATGCAGTTACAGTCTCAAGTAGTTGTTCAGAAAAACATTACTCATTATGGTATGGAGATTCCTATTGATCACGACACGGATGTTACATCCGATGGGATGTTTAATGTTATAGCTCCTGCGGGTAATATAACACTCCAGATCCGTAGAAACCTGGAGCTTGGCGCAGGTGCATTTGTGTTGAAAAATGTGACTTTCAACGGTCATGAAGGCTCAGAGTTAGCTCCTATCTCTGATGATGATGCAATGCGTATAAACGGTTCAAACTATGAACGCGCTGTTGGTAATATAACCATCGAGCCTGTTAGCGTAGAAGGCTATGTTTATGAAAACAAGGACAACAATACTAATTATAATACATCAAATGATGAACCACTTGATAATGTAAAAGTAACTTTGTGTGAAATAATAGAATTCAATGAAGATGAACTTATTAATAATAACAGATTAGTACCACTAAATATTGGTCCAGAAAGATCAGTGATTACCAATGAATCAGGGTATTATAACTTTTCTAATTTAATGCCTGGTTACTATGTGATAACCGCTGAACAAGATGATTTTGTTATTTATGCGAACTACGGTGTAACTCTCCATTCTGGTAACAATAGCTACAATATGTCGAAATTGGAACCTGTAACAATTGACGGCAAAGTTTACTATGATGCAATTACAAATGAACAATATGATCCTGGAGAGGAGATCAGCGATGCAAATGTTGAACTCTTTTACAAGAAATTTGACATAAGAGGAGAATTGACTGAGGAGATCATGGTTAATGTAACCCAGACAGACGAAAAAGGAGAATATTCATTCTCTTCATTAATTCCCGGGCAGTATGTTATTAACGCTACAAAGCTCAATACTACAACGGGATATCTAGATTATGCAATTGAAAAACCAGTAACAATAACAGGAAGTAGAACAGAAAATATTTCGATAGATTTAGCACCAGTTACAGTAAGCGGATATACGAAATACGGAAATGAAACAATAGGTAATGCTACCATTAGTTTCCTGATGAATGGTTCTATTGAAAACAATACTGCTACATCATTCCAAATAGTAAAATCGGACAACGAAACAGGTTATTATGAAGTTATGTTAATGCCGGGATATTACAATGTATCGGTAAATGAGACAGTAAAAGAAGACAGCAAAAATGTAACCTATATCTTTAGTGGGCAGTTAGAACTACAAAAGGGACAGGGGAGGAAACCATTTTTTGACATCATGATGACAAGAGAAGAAAATCAATAGACCGCGGTGTTAGGGAAGATACGCATATTCTTAACCAAATTTTATTTAATGTTATTGCAAATACTTTCTTTCCATGCTCAGCTTGGACGAAGGGATAAAAGCAGTAAAGTCGGCTAGAAACGCAGTAGAGAGCTACGTTAAAAATCATGCACCCCCATCATCATCTAATATTGGTGAAGTTTTTGAAGAAAAACAAGGAGTATTTGTTACTCTTCACACTTACCCTGAACATGATTTACGTGGATGCATTGGAATACCTCTCCCGGTGATGTCTTTAAAAGAGGCTATAATTGAATCAGCACAATCAGCGACTAGAGATCCTCGTTTTCCCCCCTTAGAAGAAAATGAAATTGATAGCATAATTATTGAAGTTACGATTTTAACAAAACCAGAACTTATCAAAGTAGATCAACCGCAGGATTACCCATCTAATATTGAAATTGGGCGAGATGGGCTTATAGTTGAACAAGGGTTCTATAAAGGCTTGCTTTTACCTCAGGTTCCTGTAGAACAGGGTTGGGATAAGGAGGAGTTTCTTTCTCATACTTGTATGAAAGCAGGTCTTCTTCCAGATGCATGGTTTGATAAAAATACGAAAATCTTCAAATTTAGTGGACAGATTTTTTCTGAAGTTGAACCAGGTGGAAAGATTAAGGAGAAAGCTCTCGATGGATCTGACAATTGAAGGAAAAGCATACGTAAATGGTTCATTTGAGAATTGTTGCATAGGTATTAGTCAGGGTAAAATAATCGCTATTAAAAAGATATTGAAAGCAGATGAACATCTCGATTTTGGTAACAAGTTGATTCTCCCAGCAGGTATAGATCTTCATGTCCACTTTAGGGATCCAGGTATGATACATAAAGAAGATTTTTCTACAGGATCGATGGCGGCAGCGTTTGGAGGCATATCTTGTGTTTTTGATATGCCTAACACAATCCCGGGGACTACTAGTTTGCAGAATATTTCAGATAAGATTGCATCCGTGGGGAAAAAGGCATATGTAGATTTCGGCATTTACGCTGGTATTACAGATAGTAATATCAAAAACATTGAAGAAATGGCAAAAAAATGTAGTGGTTTCAAAATTTACCTAGGGAGCACTACAAATTCTTTACAATTAGATAAAAGTAATTTAAAACAGACATTCAAAAGGATTAACTCTACTAGTAAACCCGTTTTGATTCATGCTGAGGATAATAAATGTCTTAATGGACATAAGATGCTAGAAAATAATCTTGTTGATCATCTTCATTCTCGTCCAGTTGAGTGTGAAGAAACCGCGATAAAGAGTATATTAAGATCGTTAAGAGGTTGTAACGCAAAGATACATATTTGTCATCTTTCCTCATGTGAAGGACTTGAATTGTTAAGGAATAAACCAAAAAATATCAGCTGTGGTGTTACTCCGCATCATTTGCTACTTAGCGTAGAAAAAAATCTAAAACCGCAGGCATGGTATAAGGTAAATCCACCGCTTAGAACAAGTTATGATCGAGAAACTTTGTTTGACGGCGTTAAAAACGGTTTTGTTGATGTAATCGAATCAGATCATGCACCTCATACTTTGGAGGAAAAAGACGTAGAATTCGATGATGTCCCTTCTGGTCTCCCTGGCACAGAGACAATGTTCCCCTTGTTTTTAGCTATGGTTAAAAGGGAAGCTTTGTCGTTTCAAAGGTTGATTTCACTTCTCTGTGAGAAGCCTGCTGAACTTCTTGGTGTTCCTAAGGGCAGAATAGAGGTTGGTAGAGATGCAGATTTCATCGTGGTGAATCTTCGGGGGGATTGTAAGATTAAGCCGGAGGATCTCCATTCTAAATGCGGGTGGACCCCTTTTGAGGGTTGGCCGGCGATTTTCCCGCAGTGTCTCTTTGTTAGAGGAGAAAAACTTATAGAAGATTGTGAAATCCAGGTCAATGAAGGATTTGGTAGATTTGTTGGTGGATAAATTATGTTTGAAACGATTCCTAGCTGGTTTTGGATTTTTTTTACTTCTATGATTCCGTGGTGGGAATCTAGATATGCTATTCCTATGGGTATGCTTTATTTCAATTGGAATTGGTGGCATGCTTTACCTATTGCTGTTATGGGTAATATGCTCCCTATTCCGTTTATATTATTGTTTTTTAGATATGCCGAGAATTTTTTACGAAATTACAAGTTTTGGGAGAATATTATGGATTGGCTTTTTGCAAAAACTAGGAAAAGAGCCGATAAGAAGATTAGACGCTATGAGTATCTTGGTTTGTTGTTGTTTGTTGCTGTTCCTTTGCCTTTTACTGGTGCTTGGACTGGGGCGCTTATCGCTTATCTTTTTGATTTAAAGTTTTCGCGGTCACTTATTACAATATTTTTTGGTGTGCTAATTGCCGCTTTTGTTATGATTATTGTTACTATATTTTTTGGTAACATTTTTGGTTTTAAATTTAATGGTTGATTCGTAGGAATTCAATATGGATGAAGAAATTAAGATATTGGCTCATAAAACCGTTGATAAAATATATCGGAAAATTAGAAAAACTAGTGTGACTGAGTTTCATAAGCTTGGGAATAACATCGGCATTGGCGCTGATGGAACCACTACGAAGTATGTTGATAAGATTGCTGAGGATGTTGCAATCAGATTTATTAAGAAGTCGTATGTGAAGGTTAATTTGTTGAGTGAGGAAGCTGGTTTTTTGGATTTTGGCGGGGAGTATACTTTTGTTTTGGATCCTGTTGATGGTACTCGTAATGCATGTCGTGGTATTCCGTTTTATTCTGTTTCCTTAGGTGTTGGTAAGTCAAGGCTTAGTGATGTTGAGTATGGGGTTGTTAAAAATGTTCCAACTGGGGATGTTTTTATCGCTGAGAAAAATCATGGTACTTTCCTTAATAACAAGCCTATTGGTATTCCAGATTTGCCTTCAACAGATGTCCTTTCTTCTCTGACTCTTGGTAAAAATTTTGATGAATTAACGCTTTCTTTGGCTAGGAAGGATATTGTAAGATCTCTTGGCTCTGCTTCTTTGGAGATGTGTATGGTTGCTATTGGGGCGTTGGATTTCTATGTTGTTGGTAGGGAGTATCTTCGTGTGACTGATATCGCTGCTTCAACTCTTATTGTACGGGAGGCAGGGGGCGTCGTGACTAACATCCATGGTGAACCGCTTGATATACCGCTTAGTTTAGATGAGAGGACGAGTGTTATCGCGGCCTGTAGCGAGGAATTAGTTCATAAGATTATTTCTTGGAGAGAGTAGTTCCGAATGTAAAAAATGAGAAAGAATGAGCATTCAACAGGAAGGAAATTGGCAAAAGGACTACGTGATTTTAATCGTTTATTAATATTAAATCTGTGAAAGAAAGAGTTTTATTGTTAAATACCTCAAAAATGTTAATATCTATGTAACTGTATTTAGAATTAGATGAAAATAGAATGGAAAGCCCTCTTTATTGCAATGGATATCTCAATCATTTCAATCGGTTTTTTGATAATATTTGCAATTAGCCCTATGATAAGCGCGGCGGGGGATAGCATGATCGCACAAATGAGTTGGAACGATGTAACTATGATCTTGATTGCCGATTTTTTCATTTTAACAACAGTTTTTTACTTCTTGATATATGCGCAGAAAGCAAAAAAAAGTAAAAAGTAATTTTGCCTGTTTCTACCAGGTAAAAATTCTTTAATGAAATGCCTCTTGTGATGCGATTTTAAAATCTAATTTTGGAACCACTCTTTTAACGTAAACATTTAATATAGTTGAGTTTAATTTCGGTTCAAATGAGTATAGCTGAAGATATCGCTAGGATGATCCATAGGAAAAAATTGCATTTTTCTTTGTTAGATCCAGATAAACAGAAGCCTGAGGTTGCTGGTTCTATAGCAAAGATAGCAGAAGAAGTGGGTAGTAGCGCTTTAATGGTTGGGGGTTCTACGTTGTTTTCACAGAAACAGGTGGATGAAACGGTTAAAGCAATTAAAAAAAATTCAATTCTCCCAGTTATTTTGTTTCCATCTGGTGCTAAGTTTTTGAGTAAATATGCTGACGCGGTTTTTTTTATGAGTCTGCTGAACTCTCGTAATTTGGAGTATGTGATCAGGGAACATGTGAAAGGAGCGCCTTTTGTAAAGCATTCAGGTATCGAACCGATTTCTATGGGGTATGTTATTGTTGAGCCAGGGATGACCGCTGGTAAAATGGGAGAAGCAGATTTGATTAAAAAAGATGATATTGAGACTGCTGTAGGGTATGCCTTGGCTTCTCAGTATTTAGGTATGAAATTCTTTTATCTTGAAGCAGGTTCTGGAGCACCTTACCCTGTGTCGAATGAAATGATCAAGGCGATTAAACAGAGTATTGACATCCCGCTTCTTGTCGGTGGCGGTATAAGAGATGTGGAAACTGCCCGGGAGAAAACACGTGCTGGAGCGGATATTATTATCACTGGTACTACGCTTGAAAAAGAGAAAAATTTGAAGCAAACTTTAACTGATATAATACAGGCTATAGAGGAATAGGATTTTTTATGAAAGTTTTGTTAAGCATCGGGGGTGCATCTGGGAGTATCTATGGAATTAGATTACTTGAGGAACTAATTAAATCCGGTGTTGAAGTGTATTTAGTTGTATCTGACGGTGCAAAGAGGATTTTGAAGCATGAAACAGATTATAATTATAATGATTTGAAGAGGAAAGCAAGTTTTTGCTATGATAATAATGATTTATTTGCTGCCCCTGCGAGTGGTTCTTTTCAACTTGATGGGATGATCGTTGCTCCTTGTAGTATGAAAACACTTTCTGCCGTTGCTAATGGATATGCAGATACTCTTTCCTCTCGTGCTGCTAGTTGTTGTCTTAAGGAAGGTAGGAAGCTTGTTCTTGTTATTCGTGAGACGCCGTTGGATTTACCAGGAATCAAAAATATGCTATCAGTAAAACAGGCTGGAGCCGTTGTTTTGCCTGCCATGCCAGGTTTTTATCATAAACCAAAGAAGATTGAAGACTTGGTAGATTTTATTGTAGGTAAAATCTTAGATCAATTTCGTATACAACATTCTCTCTTCAAAAGATGGAAATGAGCTAGCATTTTTGTAATAATATTTTTTAATCATTATGAAAAATCGAAATTGGTTGTATAAAGTGATTCAAACTATCAAAAGATTCTTATTAATTTGTTATCCTCTACTTCAAACTTATTAATTGCAAACAAATACATTACAAGAAAGATAGGTATTAAAAATAGTGCAACTGATGAGAATATAATGCATGCCTGTATAATTACAGAGTTATTTTGAAGGTAATTTTCTAAATTCGCTAAAACAATAGCGTCCTGAATAGTTGCAACACCAACAAATAAAATAAGAATGAAAAAGCTAGCCATATATTTGGAGTATATTCTAAAATTCTTAACATTTCTTTTTCTTGATTTAGGGAAGGCAAAAAAGGCAATTAAACCTAATGATAATGCTGTAGGTAATGCTTGAATCAAAGCGGAAAGTAAAAACCTAGTATCTTCTATATTCATTATTTCTTCACCACCTTCCATCTTACCATGCTATATTATAGCACGTTACTATTTATCAATAATTGTATATAAACTTGTCTTGTCAAAATGTCAAAATGAAAAAAAACAGATTTCTCTATACTGATTTCATTTATACAATTCTTCTTTGTTTTGGTTTTTTGCAGGGGAGAATAAAAAGATGTTTTAAACCAAGTATTTTTCACAGATGTTTACAAAATTTTTGAAAATCTGCTCACCGTATTCTGTGTGTTCTACCTCTGGATGAAACTGTAATCCATAGAATGGTTTTTTCTTATGCTTCATTGCCTGTATTTTACAGTTTTCGCTCTCACCAAGTCGTTCAAAACTATCTGGTAAAACAGTTACCTCATCGTTATGAGACTCCCATACTATCGACTTCTTAGGCACCCCTTCAAAAAGCACATTATCTTCCGTAAGCAGCATTAATTCTATTTTTCCGAACTCTGGTATTTTAGATGGTTGTACTTTTCCTCCAAAAAACCTGGCCATGAATTGATGACCGGCACAGATACCAAGAATTGGAAAAACCGATTTTTCAAGATATTCACCACAGTTACCAAGATTACTATCCAAACCTATCCTTGGAGCACCACCAGATAAAACCAAACCATCAACGTTATCCTTTATTATTTCTTCAAAAGATGCAGTATTTGGAACTATTTTCGTATCAACATCAAGATCTCTAAGCGTACGCCATTCCCTATGAGTCCATTGACCTCCATTATCGATCACATAAATACGTACCATAGTGCTTTTTCCTTCAAACCAGTTTATTCTTTTATTCCCATTCTACCGTACCGGGAGGTTTACTTGTCACATCATACACTATACGATTAACTTTATCTCTAAGGGTATTAGCAATTCTGGTAGAAATATTATCAAGTATCTTATGTGGGATATCGCTATAAGCGCATGTCATTGCATCAACACTTTGAACTGCACGTATCGCTATAGTATAACCATATGCTCTTTTATCACCATGTACCCCAACAGTTTTTACAGGTATAAGAACTGCAAAATACTGCCATGGACGTTCCATAAGTCCTTTTTTCACAGCATTTTCAATCTCTTTTTCTACAATGTCACATGCTTCTCTCACAACTTCTGTTCGCTCTGGTGTAGCCTCTCCGGTAATCCTAATCGCCAATCCTGGGCCAGGAAACGGTTGCCGCTCTGAAACTTTTAATCCCAATTCCCTTGCAACTTTTCTTACTTCGTCCTTATACAAATCCCTAAGTGGCTCCACGAGTTTCAACTTCATCTCACTTGGTAGTCCACCTACATTATGATGACTTTTTATAGTATCCCGAAGAGTATCTCCAGATTCTATCCAATCCGGAGCAATAGTACCCTGCACAAGATACTCTACATTTTCCTTTTCAGCAACTTTTTCAAATATTCGTATAAACTTTTCCCCAATGATCTTACGTTTCTTTTCAGGATCTTCAACACCCTTCAAAGCCTTGTAATATTCATCTTTCGCATCAATAAAACAATAATTAAGACCCAACTCATCCATAGTTTTCTTAACATTTTCCGGTTCATTCTTCCGCATATATCCAGTGTCAACATGAACTGCCACTAATCGATCACCAATCGCTTTATTTACAAGAACCGCACAAACTGTACTATCTACTCCTCCCGAGAAGGCAACCAATGCTTTTCCTTTAATTTCATCTTGTAATTTTGGAATTGTTTCTCTAATGAATTTTTTAGCATCAAACATTTTTTCATCACGATTTTGCTAACGTGTTCTCTCTCATTTTCTTCCTATAATCCTCTAATTGATTCATTAGTTTTTCATCTGTTATCGCAAGTATTTCAATGGCAAGCAATGCTGCATTATCTCCCCTGTCAAGCCCAACTGCAGCTACAGGTATGCCAGGCGGCATCTGAATAATTGAAAGTATTGCATCTAGATTTACTTTCCCACTTACAGGAATACCAATTACTGGTTTTGTAGTATGAGCAGCGATACTACCTGGTAATGCTGCAGAGAGCCCTGCAATACCAATAAAAACATCCGCATCAGTGTTCTCTACAAACTCTTTTAATACATCAGGCATCCGATGTGCTGATGCAACCTTTATATCATAATCAACATTAAATTTATCTAGAATTTTTTTCGCTTTCTCAGCAACAGGCATATCTGATTTAGATCCAAGTATTATCTGAATTTTCATACTTATCAAACCAGTGAAATATGCACTAGTTGTTAATAGTTTCGACCCAAGACAGTAGCTGCTAAGGTAAAAAATGAGAAAGAACAGGTTTATCATGTCTGACGTTTTTATTTTGTAGTATAAACTGTCTTTTTCCTCAGTAGATATGAAATTACAAAGAATATAAAGGTAGCAATAATTATTGCTGTTATCTTCATGCCTGTGGTCTCTACTCCTGGTATTCCAACGAAGAATAAGATTGCCCAAAAAATTACTGCGAAGATTATAGTTGAAACTATTAGATATTGGATTTGTTGTTTATTCATTTTTCTTCCCTCATAAATAAAAACACCTAATTACCTAAAATATCTACACAAATATCGCTTTTATTTTATCCACAGGTCGGACAGCTACTACCAGAACCAGTCAAGTCACATACCAAATTGCGATCTTGATAAAGTTTTGTCCAACAATCTTGGCATATCCATATACGCCCTAGCTTCTTATGGTTTGCAGATAGCAGTGTCAGGTCTTCGTCTTGCTTCTTGCAAAGGTCACACTTATCCAATCTAATCACCCTTTCGTGTCCCCATTCCTATCTGTCTATAAAAAGTTTACTCAAAACTAGGGGTTTTTACAGATTTCATTTCAAAAGTATTTACTCTTTGGCATCAATCTAAAACTCTCTCCAAAAATGTTAAAACGCCACAACTTATCCTTTATATGGAGGTCAATATCATGGAAAGTAGAATGAATGAAAAACCACCGTGTTTAAAAATTTTAAATGAACATGATCCAGAATACGGTAAAATCTTCGAGGAGTTGTTCAATACTACTTTTTCACCAGGTGCACTAGACGTTAAAACAAAGATGTTAATTGCTATGGGAGTCAATGCAAGTACTGGTATGGGATATGGTTGCAGTGAAATAGCAAAAATTCTGGAACGACAAGGAATAACTAAAAAGGAAATATCCGAAGCATTAAGAGTAGCATCTACAGTAAGAGCCATACAAGGTGTAGTAACTGGAAGTGAAGCATACAACAAGTAAAAATATTAAATGGGATGCACCGATATTTCTTAGTAAATAATCATGTGATTTTTTATTTCATAAATCACGTTTTGGCATCAGTCTAAAACTCTCTCCTATTTCATTTTGGCGTAAACTAATTATAATAGGTTCTTATGTTCACACCAAAATAAATAATTGGAATAAGAATGAAACTAGTAATCTGTGAGAAAAACATTGCAGCGAGGAGAATAGCATATATTCTGTCTCACGGAATATCAAAAAGTGGAAGAATAGGAAACACACCTGTTTATGAGTTCACAAAGGACAGCGAGACGTGGGAGGTTATAGGTTTAAAAGGACATATTGTCAACCTTGATTTCCCCAGAGGTTTTAATCAATGGACAAAAACCTCGTTACAAAGGCTTATACATATAGAGCCCTGTAAGAAGATAAAGGAAAAATCTATAGCATCTGCTATAAAGATGTTCGCTGACAAAAACCCTGATTTAATCATTGCCACTGATTTTGACCGAGAAGGAGAACTTATTGGTGTCGAAGCTATAGAGTTGATAAAACAACAGAATCAGAATATTAAAAACATAGATAGAGCAAGATTTAGTGCTTTAACAAATTATGAGGTAAAAAACGCGTTTGATAAACTAGTTGATGTCGACTACAACCTATCGAGTGCTGGAGAGGCACGTCAAATCATTGATCTCATCTGGGGAGCTGTTTTAACCCGGTTTATTTCTCTAACATCTAACCGGCTTGGTAAAGATTTTCTTTCTATAGGGCGTGTTCAATCCCCCACCTTAGCTATTCTAGTTAAACGTGAAAGAGAAATCAAGAATTTCGCTCCAGAAACCTTCTGGCGGATCATTGCAACTCTAGAGAAGGATAAATCGTTCTCAGCTATCCATGTAGAGGATAAATTCTGGGAGGAAGATAAAGCAAAAAAGGTTTATGAAAAAGTTAAAAACGGTAAACAAGGAGTTGTGAAAGAAGTTAAAAAAACAATTGAGAATGAACTACCGCCATCTCCTTTTAATACGACGAGTTTTTTACAATCTGCATCTGCTATTGGTTTTTCAGCTTCTGATGCTATGCGTATCGCTGAAGAACTATACATGTACGGCTTGCTTTCTTATCCTAGGACAGATAACACTGTTTATCCTAAAACGCTTGGTATTAAATCTATTGTGGAAAAACTGTTGAAATCACGTTTTTCTAAAGAAGCAGAAGAAGTATTGATCAATAGTAGAAAGTTTCCTACAAGGGGTAAAAAATTTTCATCTGACCACCCACCTATTCACCCTGTCGGCGTTCCAACTAGTAACAAGTTAAACCCCTATCAGGAGAAGATATATGAGCTCGTATGTAGACGGTTTTTGGCAACACTAGCAAAAGACGCGATATCGGAAACTAGTGATGTTTTAATTGATATTTCTGGGGAAGAATTTAAAGCAAGTGGTTATAGACTAGTTGAACCAAACTGGAAAGAGATTTATACCTATATTAAAGATAAGAGAAAACCTCTTCCTGAACTAAGCGAGGGAGAAAAAATCGAGGTATCTAAAATTAGGTTAAAAGAGGATAAAACAAAACCTCCTAAAAGGTACACTCAGGGTTCTTTGATTGCTAAAATGGAACAGCTTTCTCTGGGTACAAAATCAACACGCCATGAAATTATTGGTAAATTATATGGACGTAAATATGTCACTGGGTCTCCACCAATTCCAACTGCGACTGGTTTTGCTGTGATTGATGCGATAGAGAACTATAGTGTTTCTAAACCTGATATGACTGCGCAGTTGGAGAAAGATATGGATGAGATAGCAGATGGTAAAAAAACATTGCAGAAAACAGTTGGGGAATCTCGGGAGATGCTTACCCTGGTGATGAAGTCCTTGGAGAAAGACAAAGATTCTATTAAATTAAAAATTAAAACTGCTTTGAGAGAGGAGACGCTCATAGGTAAATGCCCTGTATGTGGGCATGATATGGTTATACGTTCTTCTAAAAAAGGTAAACGCTTTGTCGGTTGTACGAACTATCCAAAGTGTAGCAACACATATTCTTTACCACAAAAGGGGAGCGTATTGAAAACTGACAAAACGTGTAGTAAATGTGACGCTCCTGTTGTTAGAGTTAAAATCGAGGGTAGAAAATATTGGTATATGTGTCTGAATTCTAAATGTCCTGGTAAAAAATAAAACAAAAATTTTTTTTATAATTTTACAACTCCATCTTCTGTTATATATCCAGTTACATACTTTGCAGGTGTCACATCGAATGCAGGATTCTTCACCTTTGTCCATTCTGGCATAATTGTTTTTCCATTGATTTCCGCTAGTTCACTTCTCCCGCGTTCTTCAATGATTATCTGATTGCCATCCTTTATGGTTTTGTCAAAGGTGCTTATTGGCGCGGCGACATAGAAGGGTATACTATTTTCTTTGGCTATTACTGCTTTTTCATAGGTTCCAATTTTGTTTGCAACATCACCGTTTTTTGCAATTCTATCTGCACCAGTGATAACCATGTCAATCTCGTGTTTTTTCATGAAATAGCCTGCAGCGTTATCAGCAATAACTGCGTGTTTAATGTCCTCTTGCATGAGTTCCCATGAAGTCAGCAGTCCTTGACACCGTGGGCGTGTCTCATCAACGTATACAAAAATCTGTTTACCTTTTCTATATGCCAGTCTAATCGGCGCTAACGCGGTTCCATAGTCAACAGTTGCAAGTGCACCAGCGTTACAGTGAGTGAGGATTCTCATACCATCCTTTATTAGTTTCTCTCCATTTTCTCCAATCCGTCGGCATCTATCAACAATATCATCGGCATACTCATCTGCAGCTTTTAACGGATCTTTTCCATTATTTATCTCACGGACCATGTAGTCTATTGCATAAAAGAGATCATAGGCTGTAGGCCGGGTCTGCCGCAGTTTCTCTGCTGTCTTGTCTAGTTCTTTTTTTCCTAAAACTATTCCATATGCAGTTGCTACTCCGATTGAAGGAGCTCCACGGACTAACATATCTTTTATAGCAAATGCTACATCATCAACTGTTTTTGCAGTATAAATTTCAAACTTATATGGCAGCTTTCGTTGGTCAATAAATCTTACAGTGTCTTGTTCAAACCAGACTGATCTATACTCTTTTTTTTCAACCTTCATTTTGATTCCTCATATGTCTTTAAAACTAGGTCTTCAGCTTCTTTTAAACTAGTCCCCACAAATAAAGTTCCCTTATTTTGTATCACTATGCTTTTACTCATTCTTAAGGTCTTTAAAATCTCTTTAGCTAGCTCAAGACTTCCAGGGGGGTATTCCTTTTCAATCGTAGGTAGTTTTTCAGAGAATCTTTCAACTAGGTTTTCACCGTTGAGCTGAATAATTACATTAACGTCATCTCGTGCATGGTGTATAAGCCAATGAACCGGTGTTTCAATACAAGGTTCTTTTCGCCCTATTGCTAAAAAAACCCTTTTAACGGGGTCGTAATCGACAATTTCTATTATATCTTCCCTTTTTACATCTCCTACTCCTACGTTTTTTCCATTAATAAGAATACGTTTTCCATAGCCTAAACTAATAACTCCTACACTCTCCTTTAATAAACCTATATCTTTTAGTTCTTTACCAACTCTAATAATATCAGGTAAAAGTGGACAATTACTTTGTTCTCTTGAGACAAAAAATGTTTGGAAACTTAGATTTGTCAGGTTTTTCCTAATCATCACCATTTCCATAAATTAAACTCTTCTTTTATCTTTTATCACTAATCACAATAGTAAAAAACGCCGAGGGGGAGATTCGAACTCCCGAGGTGCAAAGCACCACGAGCTCTCCAGGCTCGCGCCGTACCGGGCTGGGCCACCTCGGCAAAAACAATAGCGGAATACCCTTCTCTTTTTATGACTTTTTCCAAATAGATGGATACGTCCCCTTATTCATTAACACTCGTTCAAGACCTGCACATATCCCAGTATCTTTTTGAATTATTTCCTCCGAGAACATCAAAGCATTCACCAATGCAACACCCTCCCCCTTTAACGTTAACACAGCAGCCAAATCGCCCTTGCTGATACCACCATCAACCTCCACCACCCCAGGGACAGCTAGGCTTGCACCATGACACAAAGCATCTACAGCAGAATCACGAACCACAATCTTCGGGAGATGATCTAACAGACGCTCCATCGGAAGAATCGTTGAGCGAACCATCTTTTCATCCTTTTCTTCTTTCCAAAAAACAAAAGCATCCTTCAAATCTTGTAAAATAACAGATTCCTCTTCCCTTAGATCTCCAGCCCGTGTTCGCCTCAGCTCCAAGAGATGAGCACCACAACCGAGTTTCCTCCCAATGTCAACACATAGCGTCCTCACATACGTACCAGCTTCACAGCCAACACGAAACAACACCTCCCTGCCTTTAATCTGAATCACATCCAGATAATAGACATGCCGCTTCCTTCTAACCCGTTTCACCGCAGAACGAACTGGAGGAACCTGAAAAACATCACCGACAAAACCATGACAAACATCAATAATTTTCTTTTCGACAACACTTTTATGAAGCATCATAACACCCACATATTCCTTACCAGCAGAAAGAAGAACCTGCAAAGCCCGTGTAGCATCACCAACAGCAACAGGTAACACACCAGTCGCATTAGGATCCAACGTACCACCATGACCCACTTTATCAACCTCAAGTATCTCCTTCACCCAAGCATCAACCTGATGAGAAGTCGGGCCACAAGGTTTATCCAAAACGATCACACCATTATTCAAAAGCTCCCTCACACTACGATCCTCAGGAGATTTACCATAATTCAGATTCGTCTTCACCTGAACCCTGATAAAACGTTTACGTTTCTTATCAGAAGGCAACAAACGTTTTCTATCAACCATTTCAATGCAACAGAATAAAAACCATATATAAAAAGTATTTATTTCCCAATTTTTTGAATGATAATGCCCGCTATCTCATCAGGAGTCTTATTCGAGGTATCTATAACAACATCATAGATCGATGTATCCCTGAGATCTATGTTGTAATAATTCTTATAACGTGCAGCCTCACTACTCTCCCTGTCTAGTATCTCCCGCTTTCGTTTTTCTGCCTCACCCTTCTCACGGAGGACAATACGCTTACTCCTAGTTTCTAAATCTGCATCTAACAATACTTTCACTGCAGGTATATTATTACGATACGCAATCCACCCGGAGATTCTCCCCTCAATCACAACATCTCCCTTCTGCAATATTTCCAACTGATAATCATCCAGTTTTTTATCAATCTCCCTATGTTTCTCACAATACCTGCCAAATTCCTCTAGAGACATCTTATGTTTCTCTGCTACATCCCGAAAAACCTCTCCAGAATAAACACATTTCAATCCAAGTTTTTCCCCTAAAAGCCTTGTCACTGTGCTTTTACCACTACCTGGTGTTCCACTTATCGTAATTGTTACCATGATTTCAATTTATCTTATTGACGGTCTTATTTTTCCTTTTATGTTTTGCCACCAGTCTGACCAGCTAATATATTTTAATCCTTGTCGTATCATCTGCCCGAATACCATAGAGAATATCAAGTAGAGCCACAGCCATGTCTGCATTATAAATTTCTCAGGATCAGACGGAATAAGTGAAACCATGTTTCCCCAGGGTGCAGTAAAGTAATAGTAGTCCAATCCCCCAAGAAAACCTCGTAGCCACATGAAAATCGGCCATATGAATATAATTAAAAAAAGCATCGGTTTCATCATTCCGCTGGAGGCCTCAGTCTGTCTTTTCATGATCTGCGGTTGCATCTTCATGAGTTTGTTTACTTTGTTTGTATTACCGGTTTTCCGCGCTTCCGTTATCTCCTTTTGGAATGCTCTTGATATTTCTTGTGATTCTCCCATTTTTTTCCAATCTGTAAAAAAATTTGTAAGTGATGAAGAGAGAAATACTACTATCAATCCTGCAAAAGCCAGTGTTAACACAGGGTAATTTCCGTTAAAACCTATGACCGGCTCCAACACAAGACCAAAATAATAACCAAGGATAGGTCCAAGATATGGCATGACAAATAATATTATCATCATGAATAACATTAGATAGAGAAGAGTGCTTCCTTGTGCTTTATCATCCATTATTTTCATATTATCATTTACTCCAACACCGGTGCTGCCTGTTTTACAGCATCATCTATAGCGTTGTCATGGTTAAAAACTATTTTGACAGTTGCACCACTCAAAGCTGCATATGCCATAGCAGCGGCTCTATTCATCTGTTGATGCTCCGCTATGTTTTCTTTAGAATCCTGGTCCCTATTCCGGGTTGGATCTCTTGCTCTTCGGTTATAGATTTCCTCAGGATCTGCTTCTACAATAACAATTGCTGTCGGATTAAGTTTTTTTACTACCCATTCAGGAAGTCCAGGCATATATCCTTTAGGAGTTTTTACTGTGCAATGTGTGTCAACGATGACATTCTTCATCTCTGCTATTCTCTCCGCCGTCTTAATTTGCAGCTTCTTCTGTTGTTCAAGTGAGAGTTTCCTCATTTCATCTCTATCTTTTGCTAAACCTGTTTCTTTTGCTATGTCTATCATGACTGTTCCAAAGGTGACAAATTGTATGTCCATTCCTTCCGCCGCTTTTTGCATAACTGTGGTTTTTCCAACACCAGGTATACCCGTTACTACAATAACTCCTATGCTATCCCTCCGTTATTCTGCTCCAAAGAACCCTCTCAGCACTGGGTGCATTTCCATTGCCTGTTCTTTTGCGATATCCTCATACAGACGTATGATAATACCAACAGTCAGTAGGACACCAGTACCACTGGCTCTTCCTATAGTTCCTATGGCATCTGCGAATCCTGCAAGGGCACCTACAGCAAAGCCACCTATGACTGTTACCACAGGGATATATCTTTCTAACACCTTCCTCAGCACCCTAGGGTCTCTTCTGAACCCAGGTATTTGCATTCCAGAGCTTTGAATTTGTCGCGCTACAGCAGATGGCCCCATATCCGTTGTTTCAATCCAGAATTTTGCGAAAAGAATAGACCCAATTATCATCACCGATAGATAGATTATAACTTTAAGGGCGAATTGCCAGGCTTCATGTCCTCCAGCCCCCCCTGCTAGTATCGGCATAAGCCATCTGTTTACTCCACCAGGACTAGAGAGGTACCATGCTCCACCCATTAACGGTGTAGTACCACCCGCCCCCCCTAAATCGAACTTTCCAATCCACCACTGCCTACCCAACAACGGTAGACCAGGATTCGACCACAATAAAATCGCGAACATGTTTACATTAGCCAAAAGAGCAGCCATTAAAATAACGGGAATATTAGACGCATAAATCAATCTAATAGGATATCTTCCACGTGCACCTCTAACTTTACCATGCGCAAGAGGTAGTTCTATACGAGAGGACTCCGCATAGACGACAATAAAGAATATTATAATCGTCCCAATCAACGCAACTATAGAGTTCTCATACCCGATACCCGGTGCTCCGACAAACATTGCTTGATACCCCCCGCCCATTATCTCTCCAAGCGACATATGCGTAGCCATAAAATAAGTGCCAGGTATGACACCAGCAGGTGGATTACTCAGACTTGCCACACCACCCTGCACAGGTAACCAATTGAACATCCCCGTAAATATCGCTTGTGATACACCCGCAGCAATAAACAAAGATATACCAGAGCCAATACCCCACTTCGAGATCAACTCATCCATGAAAAATACAAGCAACGCACCAATAACCAACTGAGAAATAATAACACCATTAGCCCAACCTAGACCAACTGAACCAACCAATGCATCACTCGGCGTTAAATATCCAAACACCTGCGGTATAGCCTCCACAAGAATCATTACTATAACAAGTATTTTCTGCGTTCCCTGATAAATCGCTTTATCTTCCTTCTTGGTAAGATCAAGATTTATAATCTTTGCACCAACAAACAACTGCAGAATGATAGATGCAGTAACTATAGGACCAATACCAAGATGCATGATTGACCCCGAGGCCCCAGCCATAACAAAACGAAACTGCTCGAATAAATCAATTGCCTGACCTTTAAGCCCAAAGATCATAACATTTGTTAAAATAAAATAGATAACCAGACAAAGAATAGTCCAAATAATCTTAGTTCTAAAAGCAACATGCCCCTCAGGCCTAGCAACAGCAGGCCATCTCTCTATCAACGGTTTTAAAGCAAATAAGCGACTCTTTTTTTCCTCTGCCATTGTCCAAACCCAAATCAACTTTTTTCTTGTTTTTTCTCTGCTTGCTCTTCAACTTCTTTTTCAATAGGTCTCTCAAATGTTTTTTCTTCTATGTCTTCCTCTTCAGAGGTTTCATCTGCTGTTGTTTGCTCCTCAAATTTTGGTTCTATTAGTATTACTTCTCCACCTTTTTCTTTGATTTTTTCGATTGCTTTTTCAGATGCAGAGTTAACTGTTATTTTAAGTCCGGTAGTTATATCTCCTCCGCCTAACAGTTTATCAAAACCTTCTTCTGTTAGGTTGATAACTTTTTTACCTGGGAATTTTTCTCCCAGTTGACCAACATTTATTGTTTTATCTTTTTTAACAACACTTCGCGGTCTTTTAAAGCCATACCGCCCAAAATGATCAGGCATATATTTTACCATATGCATAAACTTGTGTTTATTCAAACCAGCGTTTCCTCTACCCCCCCTTAGGCCAGCTCCTCTTCCACCTTTTTTACCTTTACCATGAGTCATTGATCCTCTGAATTTCTTTGTTTTTCGTCTTGCCACTCTAATCACTTCCTGTTGGCTACAAGTCGAAAGCAGATAAAGTAACGTATTATTATACTTTCGGATACCTTATAGGGCATTCTTTTTTACAAGTCAGGGTCTATATAGCCTACTGTTTTATTTATGGTTATAACCTTGTTACTTTTTTCTGCTGCCCTCAAAGCCTCTTTCTTCGCATCATCCAGTTTACATCTAAGATAAAGGATGTTTTCACCATCGTCCAAGATGAATTCATCTTCGGTGGACTTGACATATTTCATTTTTACACCTGTTCAATGTTTTTTCATTATAGTCAATAAATAATAGTTTTTAAAATTGTCTAGTTTTTTTCTTTTTGCTATATGGCTATTTCCCATTCTATCAAACTCAAAAATGTTATTTGTTTGTCTTAATTCTCAAGAGTGTCACATCATAGTATACAACATTTCTTTGATGAAAGTCAAACATCCATTTTATAGGAAAAACATAGTCTTTTGAATAAGATATTGTTCCACCGAGTGAAGCAATCATTTTTTCTAGAAAAGGAACAGTTTTTTTCAAATGAAGGGAATAAATAACAGAGGAAATTTCAAATCCTTTCTCAATAAACTTTCTATCTGCTTTATGATTACTTTTTTGTGCCCCAAATGGCGGGTTCATAATAACAGTATCGCATCTTGTTTCAACATCGCTTATTTCTTTTACTGAAAACTCTATGTTTATATTGTTTTTTTCTGCATAGTCTCGAGCAGTTTTTATCATATCTTCATCTAAATCAATTCCAATAACTTTTTTTGCACCGGTGAGTGCAGCACCAACAGAAAAAATCCCGCTACCGCAGCCTAAATCCATAATTATTTTATTTTCAATGTCTCCAAACTGATGCGCGGTAAAAATAATGTCAGCAGCGATCCTTGCTGGCGTCATGTATTGTTCTAGATTGGGAGTTGCTTTAGTTGGCAATGGCACATTTTGAAGTTTTATTTCCAATTCTTTTCTTTTCACGATTTCGTATCTCTGATCATACAAATAATTTTTATGGAAAAAGTAGTGTAATTTTATATCCATAAATTTTATTTGCTGGAATTAGTTTTAGTCCCTTCGCATCTAGTGGGCTCGTAGATCAGCGGAAGATCGCCTCCTTGGCATGGAGGAGGCCTCGGGTTCAAATCCCGACGAGTCCATTTCATATGTTAAGGATTTTTTCAATTAGTCATTAAAATAAATGTTTTCATATACAAAAGTCTTAAATATGCGAAATCCCGTTGTAGTAATATAAAAGGCAAGATAGTATGATGCGAACAAAAGTAGTAAATGATTCTACTGATTTAGTCCCTCTATTGAGAGCCTTTGATAACAAAACAAAGAAAGAAGTTTTTAATGAGCTTTTATCTGACTGGAAACCCCTAAGTGAAATTAAAGGAAAATATGGGGAAGGCGGGGAAGATGCTCTTGAATATTTTGATAAGATGAAACTCGTGGAAACCAAATGGACTACACCTGAAGAGGGCATCAATGGTAAACCTCAAAAAAAATACCGTTCCTATTATTCTTCCTTCAATATCAATATATCCTGCCCTGTAAATGAGATAAGCGAAATTTTTACCGTGGCATCTTTAAATCAAAATGATTTCGAAAGATTGGAAGATGAAATTTATGATTTTGTAGGGGAAGAAGGGAAATTTGGTAATATGGTGGCAGAAAATTTCAGCATCTCAAATCTTGCTTTGAAGGGTTTGGTAAAACGGTCCAATAAATTTTGTTATAAAGGTCTTAAGTTAAGCAGAAGAGACTGACTATTTTTTTGTAATTTTTTAAACGAATATTGTTTTAAGGGAAATTTGCATTCTATTTTTCGATGAGTTATGAGATAATCCTTCAAGCTCTTTGGCTTGTACTTCCTGCTTATATTGCGAATGCGAGTGCTGTGTTGGTTGGAGGTGGGACACCTGTTGACTTTGGTAAAACTTGGAGGGATGGAAAACGGGTTCTTGGTGATGGTAAGACGTGGCGTGGGTTATTTTCTGGTGCTTTTGTTGGCATGACTGCTGGCTTTGGCTTAGCTGTTGCAGCTAGGTATATTGCGTTGAGTGATTTTGCTTTTTTAAATTTGAGTGATTTCGAAGCTTTTCCTTTGATGATTCCCATTATTTTTTCTCTTTGTTTTGGCGCGTTGTTTGGTGATGTTGTTGAGAGTTTTTTTAAAAGGCGGCTGGGTAAGGAACGTGGCGAGGATTGGTTTCTCTTTGATCAACTTGATTTTATCATTGGTGCTTTGTTCCTTAGTTTTGTTGTCAGTGTGATATTACAAGTGTCTGGTCTCACTTCAGATAATTGGTTTATTGAAAGTTTTTCTTTGTGGCATATATTAGTATTAGTGGTTATAACGCCTTTTTTTCATTTTTTCGCAAATTTTGTTCATAGGAGGGCAAAATCTTAAGATTTTAGAGAAATAAGCTATATAAAGCATGTTTGATTTTTTGTTTTTAGAATGAGGAAGATAAAATGTCAAAAGCTGATAGTATGTCTATGAATGAGGAATTGCGACGATGGTTGATGGAGACAAAGGAAGAGATTAAAGCTTCTGAGAAGACAGAGTCAGCGTCGAAAAAGAAGCCTTCAGGCAAATGTCAGGTATGTGGCGAGCGAGATGCGAAGGTTGTTTGTTTGAAATGTGGCAGGTCGGTTTGTACGTCATGCTATTTTAAGATTATTGGGGTTTGTAAAAAGTGTGTACCTTCAGATATCGCAGAAAAATGGGAAGGAAAATATCCTGATTGGGAAAAGGTTCTAGGCGTGGAATGGGTGGATTAACTTCCCCAATTAGAAGGACTATTTCCCATTTCAAAAACCATTGTTCCACCATTTACGATTTCTGAATGTTTGATCCATGTTCTATCTAGAGACTCCCCATTTAACGTTACAGATTGGATATATTTATTTTCTTTAGATACGTTATTTGCTAGAATTACGAATTCATTTCCGCTATAGTACCGCTCATTTAGGTGGATAGTAACCTTGTCGAATATGGGACTTCCAATTTGATAAGTTGGCTCTCCAGGGCAAACTGGGTAAAACCCCATCGCACTGAATACAAACCAAGAAGAAAGTTGACCACAGTCATCATTTCCAGATAATCCATCTGGCCCAGTTCCATATAACTTATCCATTATCCTTCTCACTATATTTTGGGTCTTCCAAGGCTTACCAGCATAATTATAGAGATATGGAGCATGATGAGCTGGTTCATTCCCATGCCAATATCCATACCAATAGTGAGAAAACAACCAAGGCCCGGACCAAGATGGCTGCGCGAATTTATTGAAAAAGTAATCCAATCTTCTAATAAAACGATATTCCCCCATCAGATTGATCAACCCATTGACATCATGAGGTACAAACCACGTATACGCCCACGAATTGCCCTCGGTAAAGCTAAATACATCCCATAGGCCCGGGATAAAAAATAGCTTCCACCAACCATTAATGTATTTTGGGCGCATAAATTTTGTAAATGGATCGAACACATTCTTGTAGTACATGGATCTTTCCATGAATAGATTGTAGTCTTCATCTTTGCCCAAGGCTTTTGCCATTTGTGCTAGACACCAATCATCATAAGCGTATTCCAAAGTTTTTGATACCGATTCTAAAATAAAATCCTCTGGATAGTGTATCTTGCTATAGGGCACATAACCTAAATTTAAGTAATAATCAAGCTCATTACGCCCTTCATAACCATGGCTACTTGGTGGTAGCATCATAGCGCTCTTTCGCATACCTTCATAGGCTTTTGAAATATTAAAATTGTTCACTCCTTTCAAATATGAGTCAACAATTACAGAGGTAGCATGATCTGCTATCATACAGTTCGTGTAACGGTTTACAAACGACCACTTTGGAAACCAACCTCCATACTCATATTGATCTATCAATGATTTTATCATGTCGTTTTGCTTATCTGGCCGGACTAATACCAGAAGAGGGTGCTCGGCTCGGAAGGTATCCCATAGGGAAAAAGCGGCATATTCAGTATAATTTTCTGCCACATGGATTTCATCATCAAAACCGATGTATCTTCCATTTACGTCACTGAATATATGTGGCATTAGAAAAGAATGATAAAGAGCGGTGTAAAATATTACCTTTTGATCGTTGGCCCCTCCCTCAACTTCAATTCTATGCAATAAATCATTCCAAGCTTCTTTTGCGTTATTTTTTATTTTATCAAAATCCCAATTCGGTATTTCTGTTTCTAGGTTTAAGTATGCCTGATCTTCACTAACGTAGGATATACCGACTTTTACTTGTATGATTTCATTTGCTAAAGTAGAATAATTTACATATGCACCAATGTCACATCCAGATTGTGATTTTGACCCCGGATATAAGTTTTTATTATTCCATGTACCATATGAGGAAAACGGTTTACTAAATTCAGCAGCGAAATAAGTAGTATATGGTGTATGCCCGCCACAAAATGGTTCAGGTATTGTAACATAACCTTTAATTGTTTTATCATCAATGATTTTAACTTGTGCATCAATAGGTATAGGTATGTCCTGTTCTAACGTGTGTGTTACGTCTATAAGAATATGAGCATTGCTAGCAGACGGGAAGGTATATCTATGTAAACCACATCTAGTTGTTGCTGTCAATTCCGCTTTTATATTATAATCGTCCAATAGAACGGAATAGTATCCAGGGGTTGCATCTTCTGAATCGTGATTGAAACTTGATTTATATTCGCTTTCTATTGTTTCAACATCACCGATAGTAGGCATTGTGAGAATATTACCAAAACCAAAGCATCCGCAACCGCTTAAGTGAGTATGGCTAAATCCTTCGATATTGTTATCTCTATATAGGTAACCACCCATATTTTTGCCTGTGTCTGGGCTTAGTTGAACCATGCCAAACGGTACAACTGCCCCTGGATAACAGTTTCCCGCTCCTGTATCAACGTTTTGGTATATACCTGTTCCAATAAATGGATTTACGTATTTGGTTAAATCTTCGTTTGAGTAAGAATAAATGTCATCATTACTATAAGAAAGACTCTTTTCCCCTCTGATTTCTGCATAATTCGCAGATGCCGTCCCAACTAGTAAGAGTAAAACCAATAATACAGATATGCACTCTTTTTTCATTTTACCCCATTTTTATATGAACTAATAATAAATATTTATTTCGCTTTTTATATATAATTTTCCCCCCTTTTACATAACGATTATTCTAAAACAGAAAGCTTAATTATTTTAAAAGCTCTTATTTTTGCTGTTCTCTTTTTATTCGCTTTCCTTCTAAATATAATGCGAGCATTGCACGTGCTACTCTCCATGATGAAGGGTATATTGGTACTCCTGCTGCTTTGAGGTCTAATACAAGGTCTTCGAATTCTTTTCCTCCAACCCAGAATCCTAGTATTGGTTTTTTGTATTCCTCGTGTAGTTTTCTTTCTCGTATCATTTTGAGTATGGCACCTGTAAATTCTCTGGGACGTGCGTATCCTCCATGTACTGATGCAACGATTACACCATCTATGTTCGAGTCTTCTAATAAGGCTCGTGTACAAGCTTCGTATCGATAGAATCCCGCTTCTGCAGATAGGTCTACTGGGTTGTTTGGATTGATGAGATCAGGTAGTATTTTATCGATTTTTTTATAGGTCTGTGGTGAGAGTTTTGGTATCATGAGTCCGTTTGCTTCACATGCATCTGTGAGAAGGATACCTAGTCCTCCGCCATTTGTGATTATTCCTATACGGTTTCCTTGTGCAGGTGGTTGCCCTGCGAGCGCCCTAGCCATATCAAATAGTTCTACTACGTCTCGGCATCTGATTCCACCTGCTTGTTTGATCGCTGCTCCATATATTTCATCGCTTCCTGCCATGCTACCTGTATGAGATGCTGTTGCTCGTGCCCCAGCTTTGGTTCTCCCGGCTTTTACCACTAGGACTGGTTTGTGGCAGGCTTTGATACTGTTCATGAACGCTCTCCCATCTTTTATTCCTTCAACGTATAATCCAATTACTTTTGTCTCAGGATCCTGACTAAAATAGTCGATAAGATCATCGTCATCGATATCTAGCTTGTTACCTACGCCTACAATCTTTGAAAGCCCTACAAACTCATTATTGGCTAGGTATATCATACCCATTCCAAGGGCACCACTCTGGCTGATTAGGGCAAGATTTCCCTTCCGTGGCATACCAAACGCGAAAGATGCATCTAGATTTTCTGAAGCGTTTTTGTACCCCATTGTATTCGGTCCGAGTATACGTGTTTTAGAACCTTCAACAAGTTTTTTTATCTCGTTTTCAGGCTCATAATTACCGACTTCGCTGAATCCTGAGGAGATAATAATAACACCGTGTACCTTCTTTTGTACACATTCACCTATAACCTGAGGGACTATTTTCGCTGGAACCGCTATGAGAGCGAGATCTACCTCTCCTGGTGCATAGGCTATTTTTTTATAACACTTGAGACCCATAATCTCTTTTTCATTTGGGTTAATCGGGTACACCTTGCATTCATAATCAGAGACGAGTATGTTCTTCAACGCAGCATTCCCAATCTTAGTAATATTTTTTGAAGCACCTATAACTGCTATGCTCCTTGGTTTGAAAAACCTATCAAGTTTTTGTTTCATGTGCTACCACAACTCACATTCAATTTAAGGATGAATATCCACACATTATATTTCATTACTTAAACCTAGTGTACCTCTCCTTTATATGTAATGTTTCATAATTTGGATAACTTCTGTGCTATTCTCTGCTTTCCTATAATCCTCCAAAGGCTGTTTATTCAACTCTAAAAAATGCGGACCCCACTTGTAGATATTCAAAATCTCTCGTGCATGATCTATTTCTCCAAGGATATAAAGCGCAGCGGCAAAAGCCTCCAATGTTGTAAGCTTAAATGGTTTACCATAGTTAACTGGGTTAGCAGCAACAACAAAAGGCAAAGCACGTGACGCACTCATTTTTTCTAACCTACTAAAGCATACTTCTGCATTCTCCCATGAACAATCAACAGCTAAGACACCCGTTTCCTCTGCAACTGATAAATCCTCCCTGGATAAACTTTTTTCAGCAAAAGGATTTAGAAGAACAGCATGTTTTGGAATTTTTCTCATATTTCTCTCAAGTTTTGCAAACCCCAGTCTACTGAGTTTTTTTGCACTACATTTTCTTGGGTCATCCTCACCAGTATGATAAACAATAAGTTTGATTCTCTCTTTCATCGTTCACCCCACTTGGATATCAAGGACAGCATGGCTAACACCAGGCGAGTATGATTTTATATGCCTATACTTCAAAAGCCGTACAGTTTTACCATAGTCATCTGCAGCTTCTCTTGCTCGGTTTAAAGGCAGACTTGAAAGCAAATCATCTGGACAGACCTCATGATAATGAATAACACCGGTGTTATTTTTTAAACAATCTAACGCTAAAGGTAAAAAC
>Ga0209636_10000108_pt1 | contig 65046 bp, 63 predicted proteins | sample DeeMarSWOR152_54_FD_187464 | JGI IMG/M metagenome (GOLD analysis project Ga0209636, IMG submission 187464) | Marine sediment microbial communities from White Oak River estuary, North Carolina - WOR-1-52-54 (SPAdes) (version 2) | ecosystem: Environmental > Aquatic > Marine > Intertidal zone >...
TCAACGACTAGTTTTACAAAATCAGGTTTAGGATAGTACTTGTTTTTATCCTCACCCATATGAAGCTTTATAGGAACCTTTTTTCTAGCAAAGCTTTGTATATTAAAATTTTCAAGTGCCTCCCGGAGTTTCTTCAGGTCTGTGAAAAACACAACCCTCTTCATCCCACTATCTTCTCCCATTTCTTAAGCTTAAGAACACTCCCTAGTGAACCACCACCTTTTATCTCCTCCCTGATACGATCCTCATGCTCCTTAACATCCAACGCCCGATTAGCAATCTCCTGAGCAACCTCCTGCGGCACCACAACAACACCAGAATCATCACCAACAACCCAATCACCAGTCCGAACCGTTTGACCACCACACGTTATCTCAGCACCAATCTCCCCGAAACCTTTAGGCTCTCCAGCATCAGAAGAAATATGCCTACAAAAAACAGGGAAATCCATTTTCACAACATCATCAAGATCCCTAACAGCTCCATCTATCACCACACCTGCCAGCCCCTTGAGTTTTGCACTCCAGGTAGCAAGTTCACCCCAGATAGCTGTTTCACCACCGTTCACATCTATCACAAGAACTTGTCCTTTATCCGCCTTATCAATAGCCTCAATCGGTTTAGCCCAATCACCATTAATCGTACAAACAGTAAGCGCCTCACCTACCATGTGAAAACCAAGTTTAACCGGCCTGATACCATGCATAGCACCCTTTCGATGCATAGCGTCTGAAACATTAGGCGTAGAAACCAATGAAAACGCCTCCCGTAGCTCTGTCTTACCGTATTTCTTGTAAAGATCTGTCCTAATCGATTTTTTCTCAGTTATTCCTTTTTTTATGAGTCTTGTCGCCCCAGTCACATCTTTTGCCTTCGTTATCGCACCGCCAACAATTATAACACTTGCACCAGCTTTTACAACATCAGCAACAGTCTCACTGTTAAGACCACCCGCAACAGCAACCGGCACACTGGTTGTTTTAACAAGAGACTTAAGAACTTCAATTGGTTTCTTCCCAATCATTTGCTCATCGATGCCTACATGTATACATAGATAGTCGACACCAAGTTTTTCTAATTTTTTCGCACGAGCCATCTTGTCTTTGACACCAATTAGATCAACCATAATCTTCGAACCATATTTCCGTGCAGATTTCAACGCGTCTATTATCGTACTATCATCAGATGCAGCGAGCACACATACGACATCCGCGCCAGCCTTAGAAGCCATCTCAGTTTCAAACGCACCTGTATCCATCGTTTTCATATCAGCTACAAGTGTTTTATCTGGAAACGTTTGTTTGAGTTTTCTGACAATCTCCATACCCTCACTTTTGATAAGAGGTGTCCCAGCTTCTAACCAGTCTGCCCCACCTTTTACAGAATCCTTTGCAACGCTCAATGCTCGATGTCCGTTTAAAAAATCCAACGCAACCTGCAGAATAGCCTTCATAAATCAAAGAGTAAATAACTATTTATTTAAAAAGTAATGCTTAGAAAAAAAGATTTTTTGTCATCACAGTGTTATAAGTCAATTTTTGATAAAGTTTCTACCAAAAAACAAGAACCTCCTTTATCGTATCATCAGGAGCATCCTCATAATAATAATTACCTTTAGGTACTACACAATCAGTCCAATACTCATTACCAACCTCAAGATTCTCCACCCATTCATCACTCTGAGGTTCAATATAAACCATTCCTTGATCCACAGTATTGAACCCCACTATCATATGCCCTGTATTTGTTTCATAGAAATGAACTATAACAAATGCACATCTTATACCACGGTTCTCTGCATTATCATTAATTGTTTGAGCGAAATGCTGACAATCAAAAGTCTCATTATCATAAGGAATCTCATCGGTTTTATCGCTTGCAATAAAACTTGCAACCTCGTTATATGTGGGATCATGTAGTTCGTACTTATCTCCTGATCGAAGTTTTTCCAACTCAGAAACATTTTCCTGTAAACTCAGATTTATCTGCTCCAATTCTTTCTTTACATCTGATAACTGAGTATTGGTGGTATTAAGTTCCTCCTGTAAATCATAAATCTCATTTTCAAAGTATGTCGTTAGATTGCTGACCCTGGTTTGATAATATGTTGTTAAATCATAGATCTCAGTTTGTTTTATGTAATCCATAACATAATATGTAGCTCCAGCTGAACCAACGGCACAACAAACCACTGCTATAACAATTAATATAATTTTACTCACACTCATTGTTATCCCCTTGAAATCTACTAAGTTAAAGAAAAGCAATAAAGTAAATTTAATATTTTCTGCAAAAAAACACATGAACGTAACGTTTTAAAAACGAAAAAGAAAAGCTTATACCAAAAAGAGCAATATTTTGTCTTGGTTAATTAAATGAAATCGAAAAAAAATATTGAATTTCACAAAAGATCAAAAGAGGAGCTTAACGATTTCATTAAAAAACTAGAGCTACAAGCATTAGAAACATCTGAAGAAAGAATACCTCTATATCTGGAGGTAGGGCTTAAAGACGCAGAGATTACATTGGATGTAGGATGCGGATCAGGTTTTGTAACAAGGGATATCGCTCATCTTACAAAAGGTATAGTCATAGGTATCGACGGTTCAACTGATATGATAAAAGTAGCCAAAAATATTCTAGAAGAACATAAGAACGTGAAGTTATGTATCGGCCGGGCAAAGCAACTTCCATTTAATGATAACATGTTTGACATCGTCACCTGTAATCTTCTACTTATGTGGGTGGATGATCCGCAGAAAGTAGTTAACGAGATGGCACGTGTTACAAAACCCGGCGGAACAGTATTGGCGTCTCTTGAACCCGATTATGGCGGTAAACTCCATTGGCCTGAAAACCCAAGAGTGGATCCGATTTTCGCTGGTGTAGCAATCAAGAGAAAAAGTGGAGATCCACATATCGGTAGAAAACTTCGTCTTCTTTTTGTAAGAGCTGGCCTTCAAACCAGAGTAGGGATAGGGAACACTCGTATATGGACATGTGAAGAAGATAAACACTACTATCTTCACGCTAGGGATTTCTATGTTAAAGCCTTGCGGGATGCAGGTTTATCTGAAGAAGAAATAGACAAGTGGGAGTATGAATACCTGCGTTCACTTGATGAAGGCGTCCAGCTTAATTTTTTCCCACAATTCTATGCAATAGGTAGGAAACCAATGGCTTTATAACCCATTCTAAATTTTACCTTTTGAATTGAAGATGACTGCAAAAATTATTGATGGCAGAAAGATAGCAAAAGGGATCCGTAAAAAAACTGCTAAAGAAATAGAGGAGTTAGAATCAAGATACAAAACTACGCCGAATATAACAACAATCAAAATCGGTAAAGACCCATCATCAGAACTATATCTAAGACTGAGAGACAACGCCTGCAGAGAGGTGGGTATCACATCAAAACATATCAAGTTTTCAAAGCATGCCACTGAAAATGAAATCTTACGCTCTATAAATAGATTAAATGAAGACAATAGTGTCCATGGGATACTAATACAATACCCCCTACCAGACCATGTTTCACCTGAAGGGCTAATGAACGCTGTGGGTCCTAGAAAAGACGTAGAAGGACTCAACCCATATAACATGGGACGAACACTCATCGGTGATGAACATCTTATACCAATTACTCCACTATCAGTGCTAACTATCTTGGAACATGAAAACACCGATCTCAAGGGGAAGGATGTAGTCATTGTTAACCATAGTAACTTAGTAGGGAAGCCTTTAGCTACTCTTTTTCTGAATAGGAACGCTACCGTTTCGATTTGTCATGTTTTCACCGAAGATATAAAACAATACACAGCCAAGGCTGATATCCTTGTAACAGCCACGGGAATACCAAAGCTGATAACAAAAGATCATGTAAAGAAAAACGCGTTTGTAATAGATGTTGGGATTGTAAAGACAAAAGATGGCATATGCGGCGATGTAGATTTTGACTCTGTTAAAGAAAAGGCGGGTAAAATCACGCCTGTACCTGGTGGCGTTGGACCTGTAACTGTAGCATGCTCACTTATAAACATGATAAAAACATTCAAAAATTGTTTTGAGGAAAAATAAGAATGAATAGGTATCATATATTATCTTTAATTTGTTTTATTTCTGGTGTTGCTTTTTTCGCATTAGGTTTTTTGTCTGGTGACATTGAAACTGGTGTATTTGTTGTTTTCCCATTCCTTGCTGGGTCTGGCATTTATGCTTTCTTGGGTTTTATCTTTATTTTTATTGCCATACTTTTGTTTATGTTTGGATTCGTAAGCTTAGCAACTACAAGTAGTTTACACGTTGATAGAGAGGATGAGCATGTTTATCCTAAGAAGAAAACATCTGTAAAAAGCGGGGGAGTTATCCTTATTGGACCTATCCCTATTGTTTTTGGTTCAAACTGGAAGATCGCTGTTATACTGATAATTGTAGCAATATTGCTTATAATCACTACTCTTTTTGCCGTTAGATTTCTCTAGATCTTGTATTATACTTCGCTTTTGCTGAAGAAATAGCTCCCAAGGCTCATAATAACAATACATATCACTGACACAATTAAAAGATCTACCAGCGGGTGGAACATATTATCTGCACCGATGAGGCTGCCGCGTAACCCATCCACCATGTAAAAGATTGGATTAAGCTGGGCAACAGGTACGATCGCTGATGGGAGATCGATTAATCTAAAAAAAGCCGATGAGAGAAGGACAAGAGGCATAATAACCAGGTTCATAATTAAAGGGAAACCCTGCATGTCCTGCATCTTAGACGCGATGACCAACCCGAAGCCTACGGCAGTAAATGCAATAAGAACCATGAACACCAGCGTTAATATAAGCCCAAAGACGCTTGTGGGAGATATCCCAAGGGCAAAGGCGACGAAAAGAATAATCAATCCCTGCAGGAGTGCTGTAGTTGCCCCGCCTAATGTTCTGCCAACAATGATCGAAAGTCTACTCACAGGTGCAACGAGTACCTCCTGGAGAAACCCAAATTGTTTGTCCCATAGCACCGAGATGCCGGTGAACATTGAAGAGAACATGATAGACATTGCAATAATTCCTGGAGCAATAAATTGAGTATAGTTTTCACTCTCCATTCCTGGCAACTTAATTGCTCTCAGGCCAGCACCAAGAACCACCAAGTAAAACAAGGGTTGAACAATCATGGCAATCATTCGACTCCGAGATCTGATAAATCGTTTGATCTGCCGAAGCCACATTATATAAATCGCCTGCAATTCTCCCCTGCGCAAAACTATCTCCTCCGCATCCGAAACCGTGGAGGCATCGTATCTTTCAAATTCAGTCCTGTTTCATTATCACGGATATTACGCCCTGTAAAGGATAAAAATACATCGTCCAGTGTTGGTTTTCTCACGCTAATTGATTTTATCTTTATCCCAAGACTCTGAGCAATATTAACCACCACAGGGATTTTTTCCTCCCCTTTTTCAACCCCCAAGGTTAAAAATGAATCATGCTGTTTCATGTTATTTACCCATGGCTCCTTCTCGAGTCTTTCCCGTAATTTCTTAAGTGATTTACAAGAAAGTGTCACCACGTCGTTTCCAATAGAATTCTTAAGACTAGCAATCGAGTCAATCACCAAAATCTTTCCATAATCAATAATTCCTACCCGATCACAGAGATACTCTGCTTCATCCATATAATGGGTGGTCAAAAAAATCGTTGTTCCCTCATCCTTATTCATCTTTTTGATGTAATTCCAAATAGCTCTCCGCGTTTGCGCATCGAGACCCAGCGTAGGCTCATCCAGAAACAATACTGTGGGATAATGCATTAGGCCACGGGCGATTTCCAACCGTCGTTTCATACCGCCAGAATAATTCTTCACCATTACATCTTTCTTATCCATTAGATCAACAAGACGTAAAACATCATTTATTCGTTTTTTCCTCCTTTCACTGTCAAGACCGTACATTCTAACATGAAAATCCAGGTTTTCTCTACCCGTGAGTTCTGTATCGAGTGCTGGCTCTTGAAAAACAACTCCTATGTTTTGTCTTACTTCGTCTCTCTTCTTGAGGATATCAAAACCAGCAACAGTCGCAGAACCATTTGTCGGGTTCAACAATGTAATAAGCATTTTTATCGTAGTTGTCTTACCTGCTCCATTTGGCCCTAGGAAACCAAATATTTCTCCTTTTTTCACAGAAAATGAGATATTATCAACAGCAATGAGATTGTCAAATTTTTTGGTGAGATTATTAGTCGTTATTATATCCAAGTTCTTTTGTCTCCTTTTTTGGCTTACAATATCAATTTTGTTAATAAAACTATCCTAATGTTTCTTCTATTAGATAAAATAAGCTAAAAAGGTTTTTATCTGTTGATATTATGGGGTTTTTGATGTCGTTTTACTCTGAGATCACTGGTCTTATTCTTTCTAAAAAGATCCAGTCTAAAGAAGAGCTTCATAGAGCTAAGGTTAAACTCTGTAAAAAATACAAGGTTGATAATATCCCACCTGATAGTGAGATATTGGCTTATCTGCCTTCTGAGTTTTCAGATGAAGAAAAAGAGGCAGCTTATGCCATATTGCGTAAGAAACCGATGCGTACTATATCTGGAGTCGCGATCGTAGCAGTGATGACCTCACCAGAAGAATGTCCGCATGGTCGTTGTATTCCTTGTCCTGGTGGTCCTGGGTATAATACACCGCAGAGTTATACAGGTTATGAGCCTGCGGCTATGCGTGCTTTGATTAATGATTTTGATCCCTTTTTACAGACAAGAAGCAGATTGGAGCAGTTGAAAGCAATCGGTCACTCAATAGATAAAATCGATTTTATCCTAATGGGTGGGACTTTTACATCCAGATTACCAAATTATCAAGAGTGGTTTGTGAAGCGGTGTTTTGATGCATTGAATGGTGAAGAATCGTCGACTTTGGAGGAGGCTAAGAAGAAGAACGAGACTGCCCCTTCTCGTTGCATCGGGCTTACAGTTGAAACACGGCCGGATTGGTTTAGACTTCAGCATGCTGATAGGATGTTAAATCTTGGTGCAACCCGTGTAGAACTTGGCATTCAAACAGTATTTGATGATATTCTCAATAATATGGGTCGTGGTCATACAGTTACTGATTCAATAAATGCTACACGAATTGCAAAGGATTGTGGTTTTAAAGTGTGCTACCATCTCATGCCAGGATTACCTAATTCCAATGAAAAACGAGATATTGAATCATTTCAAACTATTTTTGAAAATTCTAGGTTTAAACCAGATATGATTAAAATTTATCCAACACTTATAATCAAAGGAACTAAGCTTTACGATATGTGGAAACAAGGTGATTACAAGCCACTTATTACAAAAAAAGCAAGTCAGCTTATTGCCCAACTGAAAACAATGGTTCCCGAGTGGGTTCGCATACAAAGAATTCAACGGGATGTTCCATCGCAGTATATTGATGCTGGTGTGGATAAGAGTAATTTGCGTCAGCTCGTTGAGGCTGAGATGAGGGAACATGGTGAAGCTTGTCGTTGTATCCGTTGTAGGGAGATTGGTCATAGATCTTTGAAAGAAGAGCTCGAGGTTGATGAAAGTCGTATTGTTTTTGATACTAGTTTTTATGATGCTAGTGGTGGTGAAGAAGTTTTTATCTCTTTGTTGGAGAGTAAGTATGATGCTTTGGTTGGTTATCTACGTTTACGTGATATCATGAATTCTCATCGTTTTGAACTAGTTAAGAATCCTTGTATGATTATTCGTGAGTTGAAGGTGCTTGGACGTGAGCTTTCTATTGGCCAGAGAACAAAAAATGGGTTGCAGCATCGTGGGCATGGTAAGGAGTTGTTGGATGAAGCAGAGCGTATTTGTTTGGAAGAGTTTGACAAGAAGCATTTGTTTGTTCTTAGTGGTGTCGGTGTGAAGGAATATTATAGACGTCTTGGTTTCGAAGATGATGGTGTGTATCTAAGTAAGGTGTTACGTTAGTAAACCTATTAATAAGGGTTTTTGTTTTACGGGGGTTGTATGAAGATTCAAACAGAGTGTGTTCCTTGTCTACTGAAACGTGTTATTTTTGAAACAGAGCAGAGTACGAAAGATCCAGAGGTTAGAACTAGGGTTATAAGAAATGCTTGCCGGGTTCTTTCTGAACTCTATGATCCAAAAGAATGCAGTGCAAGTATTGCTACTAAGGTGCATAAAACAGTCTACGAGACTCTTGGTGATGATGACCCTTATAAAGATTTGAAGAATCAGAGCAACAGGGTTGCGCAGTCATTGCGTCCCAGGGTTGAAGAGCTTATAGAAGAATCTGATGATCCGCTGAAGACTATTATGATCTGTTCTATAGTGGGCAATACTATGGATTTTGGAATTGAGGGTGGGAGCACGCATCCGGAGATGCTTAGGGATATCTTTGAAAAAACAGTTGCTGAGGGGCTTGGATATGATGACACTGAAAGGTTGAAGGAGTTGTTAAAAAAATCAAAACACGTCATATTGTTTGCTGATAACTGTGGGGAGATTGTTTTTGATAAGATATTGTGCCGTGAGTTGAAGAGATCCAACCCAGATATATTCCTCACGCTTGTTGTTCGTGGTGAGCCGATTATTAGTGACGCTACGATTAAGGATGCTGAGGAGCTACAGTTCAACGAGGTTGTTGATGAGATTTTGACAACTGGTTGTTTCGCGATAGGTGTAGATTTTAATAAGCTTCAGGCTGAGCTGGAAAAGGCTTTGAAAAAGACTGATCTTATTATTTGTAAGGGTATGGCAAACTATGAGGCCTTTTCAGAGACAAGTTATCATCCTATAGCATATCTTTTAAGGACGAAATGCACAGCTATTGCTAACTCGATGAATCTACCGTTGAATATAAACGCGGTAAAACTATACGAATAAGATTATTCTCTATTGTTTTTGACAAACATAAATAGTAATAACGCAGATATTGTCAGAATCAACGCATACGAAAAAGTTCCTTCAGGAGATATTTTATCCCATATGGTTCCCGCGATGACTCCACCTGGGAGAGCAACGAGTCCGATTGCTGTATAAAATGTTCCTAATGCAGTGCCTTTTAAATCAGGTGGTGCCAAGTCAACGACAAATGCCCGTTGCACGCCGTCAATCATTGCATAGAAAACTCCGTAAAGTATGAACATTGCCAGGAGCATATACATCTGAGATGTGAATAGGAGACCCAGCGAGGTTATGGCGAATAATATGTAGCCGATCATTAAAATGGGTTTTCTACCTATTTTGTCAGAGAAGATCCCAGCGGGTATAATAAATAAAGTATATACAATATAGAATAAAATGTATAGGAATATCGCAGTATCGTTAGCTAGGCCTATGTTACGTGCTTTTAGTAATAGAAACGCGTAGCCGAAGTGACCGAGTGTAAAAATTGTTGCAACGGTTATAAAGAGTTTGAGATTCCACGGGAGTTTTTTAAAACTCACTGTGAGGGACATTGTTTCTTTTTTCTTTGTTTCTGCCATTGCACGTTTTTCCTTGATGAATAATATGAATAAGACAGCGACGACTGCAGGTATGAAGGCTACTAAGAATATGTTTCTGAATCCAAGGACTGGTAGTAGGATAAACGCGATTACTGCTCCGAGGATTGATCCTATGCCATCCATTGCTCTGTGGAATCCATAGGCTTTCCCTCTTACACTGGCCTCACATGATTCCGCTATTATGGCATCTCGTGGCACGTTTCTTATGCCTTTGCCTACTCGTTCAACTATTCTAACTATCAAGACGAATGGCCATGAATAGGCGAAAGCAAATAATGGTTTAGTGATAGATGATAATCCGTATCCTGTGAGTATGAATGGTTTTCTTTTTTTGATTTTATCAGACCAGTATCCAGAGAATACTTTTAACAATGAGGCAGTTGTTTCTGCTGCCCCTTCCACAAGTCCGACAACCCATGCACCTGCGCCAAGTGTCACTAAAAATAAAGGAATGAGTGGAAACACCATCTGGCTACTTAGATCAGTGAACAAGCTGATGATGCCAACAATGAGGATGTTTCTTGTTAGACCTTTCCAAAAAAAATTTTTATCCATTTTCATACTTGATAAACAACCTACTTGTATAACAAGTAATTAATTGTCAAGTTATATTTCTTTTTTCAAAACGTATCTTTAATCCATTGTTTAATTTCATCTCTCACATGTCGAAATACAGCTAATGTCTCTGCTACATTTCCACAAAACTTAGAAGGATAGGAGAATACACAGAAGATATCTCAGAAACTGTTATCAATCATCTCATTGGAGAAGCGAAATAATTATTTACTTTGCTATCATCGACCGTAGCCAATCAGCCACATTTTCAGCGTGATCAGCGATATCATCAACCCAATCAGCAATCTTAAGAAGATGATAGACATCCATAGGATTAAGCTTTTTTTCAAGCTTATATATGCCGTTGGTTATCTCATATTTCTTTCTATCTGCCTTCCACTCAAAGCCATGAACCTTATGAATCAACTCTTTCGTCTGCTCCCTTTCCCGTTTTACAAAGCCTGTTTCAACCAAATCCCGTATATTTTCAACTGCATCCTCCATAGCCTTTACTGTTTTCATTACCAGTTTTGCATGATCGATAAAACCTTCCTGCAGTTCTTCTGGAATCTTCGTATGACGCATATCAAGCATACATGCAAGGTTTTCAGCATGATCCAAAATAGCGTCCTGCTCTCGCAACGCCCACAGAAATTTACCCTTATCAACAGGCATAAACAGCGAAGAGGGGAGATGATTTCTTAAATTCCCTTTAATAAGATCCGCTTCATGCTCAAGTTTCGAAACATTCTCAGCTATCTCTGAAAACCCTTTGTAATCTCCCTTGTAATACCTAAGCACCCCCTCACCAAGGATATCAATACATTCTCTGATCTTCCCCATATGAGCTAATAACTGGTCAAATGGTAATTTTCTTCTAAATGTATAGGAGACTGGTGCTCTGAAATGATTCTTCTTTTTTACCATTTTTTCAACCTCTCTTCATCATACTATTGTTATCAGACATATAAAAATTGCCGCTGATGTAGCAGCAGCAATAGGTACCGTTAACAACCATGATATTATAATTTTTTTAATCACATTTAGATCAACGGCTTCTAAACCTCGTGCAAGTCCGACGCCTATAACTGCTCCGACAACTGTATGAGATGTTGAGATGGGTAAGCCAAGTTTCGATGCAATCAACACCGTTGTTGCAGCTCCAAAATCCACAGAGAAACCTCGTGTATTGGTGAGACTTGTAATTCGTCCACCTACTGTTTTCATAACTTTATGCCCCCAGGTAAGACACCCAACCGCTATTCCAACACCACCCAATGCAAGTAGATAAACAGGGATCTGGGCGGTTGGACTCATGTCACCGGTACTTGCCAGAGGTACAATAGCTGCAACAGGGCCTATAGCATTAGCTACATCATTTGCACCATGAGAAAACGCAACATAACAAGACGTAACAATCTGTAATTTCCTAAAAATACCTTCCACGGTCATATAATCTTCAACTGATTTCGCCTCAATGTTCCTTAGTAAAAATATCCCCATCACGATAACAACCATAGAAATACTAGTTGAAAGTAAAATCACATGTGATAACTCTGAAACACCTACGATTTCACTTAAATGAGTTTTTAACAATAAAGAAGATGTAATCAAAAAAGCTGTGACTCCAATGATAAGTGGCCCAACAATCTTAGCGGATTTCACAGGCTCCTCTTTAGCAAAAATGAGCTTCACAATAACTTTGAACACGAAAAAAGCAATTATGCAACCGGCAACAGGAGATATAACCCAACTTGCCGCGACCTGTCCTAATTTTCCCCAGTTAATAGAGGACGTGCCTCCTGCTATTATTCCAAAACCAACTAGAGCACCTATGATAGAATGGGTTGTAGAAACCGGCATTTCTTTCCATGTTGAAAGTGTTACCCAAAACGCAGCAGCAAGCAATGATGCTATAAAACCCAATAGCAGTATGTTTGGATCTACTATCATCCCAGTATTTATAATTTTACCCTTGACTGTTTCAGTGACGTGAGGACCGACGAATACAGCTCCGATAAAACTAAGAATTCCGGCAATAATGACAGCCTGTTTAAAGGTGATCGCCTTTGCCCCTACGGCCGTAGCCATGGAGTTGGCAACATCATTAGAGCCAATGCTCCATGCCATGTAAAAACCGATAGCACTTGCACCGCCTATGATCAACCATATAGTGAGATCCAACAGACGCCTCCGCCTCAAACAATGTTTTGCGGACCTGAATTATAATATCTGTAAAAAAACATTGCTATATTTTACTACCAAAATCATAATACCTATTTATACAACACCCATCCGCAAGATCAAAACGAATCATTTTTTCCTCTTTCTTCTTTCTGATATTAACGACCGTAACTGTAATACTATCGCTGTCTATGTCAATGACATTAAAAGTATTACCAAAATGCGCTCGGGTTCTATTACAAGAAAAAGTACCGGCGTTGACCAACAAGGTTTTATGGATTTTCACACCATACGGGACATGTCTATGACCCATGAGAACAAGCGGAACCTCGTTTTTTAAAATGATATCAAGTGTTTCACCAGCATCCTCAATAATATTCTTCTCCCGCCCAGAGTTTGGGATAGGGATCAAATGATGATGAAAACCGATAACAGTCATTCTTCTCTTTTTCTCGATACCTTTTTCGATAAGTTTATGTCTACCTCTTCCAAGTCGACCATCATCTTTATCCGGCTCACTTGAAGCAAGACCTACGAGATTAATCTCTTTGTAGGTATGGATGAAATCTGTCTCACCGAAAAACTCAGGAAACAATTTGAACCCAAGGTTACGCTCATCATGATTCCCTGGCACAATAACGAGTTTACCAGTTAGCTCCCCTAGTTTTTCTTGAGCAAGATCATATTCTGAGAGCAAACCATCTGTAGTGAGATCACCCGATACAAAGATAATATCTGCATCAAGTTTGTTCACCATTGTAACAGCTTTCTCAAAAACCTTCGGGTTAAAATCTGTACCATAATTACAATGGATATCAGATATATGTGCAATTCTCATAAAACTGCAATAAATGCTTCTTCTTTATATGTTTTATCACCAATTTAACTAATAATAACCACTACATTATCCTCACTCTGAGTTAACTTAAAATCTGCATCAAAAAACTGTTTGACCAACCATATATTAGTCCCTGCATGACCACTAACCTCACGGACAATACACGACGAAGATCCTTTATCTCGAGTCAATGCCATGTACGGAAGTATTTGATCAAAAGCATGTACATCAACAGTGGCTCCTGCATCAATTTCACGTTGAAGACCCTGTGCAGCGTCTTCACCTATTTTTTCAGCAGGCAAACCTTTTTCCCCGAGAACAGTAGAACCAAGGACAGAATCATCGGATTCAGCCCAGAGTGTTATACCAGTACCAGTGGAAAGAGAAGTTGTTTTTTCTATCTCAATAGACGCTTTCAAACCTTTTTTGATTAACGTCTTTATCGCAGCGTGTTTCATCCTCGTACCAACATGATCCGGTAGATTAGCAATATTAATTATACCGTTGACCTCAGTAAACTCTTGTTGTTCTTCTAATTGCAACGGCTTGATGTCCTTAAATGGTTCAACAGTTAATTCTGCTTCACCACCACCCTTAGGATAGTAACCACGTTTAATTAAACGGGCATCAACAGTTACCCTCATTTTCCGAATAAGAGGTAAAAAAACATATACAAAGTAATCCCAAGATGGTGCCCATTTCACATCTGTTCCACCTGTTACACAGATAGTTATCGGCTCATGGGTTTTCAAAGCAGAGAGAAGACATGCTTGAAAAACAAGAGTAATACTACCAGCAGTACCAATATCGAATTTATACTTTCCACCCTTGATATCACCTGGAGTAAAAGTGAGATTAGATGAACCAATTTCCAATCCTTCTACGTTGGCGTTGCAAAGTTCTTTAATGCTTTGAATAGCGATATAATGTTGCGGCTTTATACCAGGAGTTGGACGATTAGCACGAATGTTTTTGATCTCGACAGGTTTTTTCGTCAAAACTGAGAGAGCTACAGCGGTACGAAGAATCTGCCCGCCGCCCTCGCCATATGAACCATCTATCTCAAGCAAACCAATATCACCATCAACGTATAGAGGTTAAATAATCAAGCAACATCTGAAGAGCAGCATTACAAGTGCTTTCCTTATTTTGTAGTCTATCACCTGAGAATTGAAATCTCTTAACGATGGTACCTTTAGAGGTTGAGATAGCGATGTAGACTAGGCCAACTGGTTTCTCTTTAGTTCCACCCGTGGGACCGGCTATGCCTGTAGTCGCTATTCCAATGTCGACGTTTGATTTTGTCTTAACTCCTTCAGCCATAGCCTTCGCTACTTGTTCACTAACAGCACCATATTCTCTCAAAAGATCTTCCGGTACACCAAGGACTTCCATTTTAGCCTCGTTGCTATATGAAACAATTCCTCTGTCAAAATAATTAGAGCTACCAGAGATGTTAGTTAATGTATGCGCAATTAATCCACCAGTGCAGGACTCAGCAGTCGCAACTGTAAGACGCTGTTTTTTCAGTTGATCTGAGACTTCCTTAAGAAGATCTTCTTCAATCAAAGAAAATCAACCTCCTCACCATGGATAATATCATCATTATATAAAGGATTTTCATATTATCGAGAGGTAAATGTTAAAAGTTATATATCGACACTATAATCCACCTCCATTACATTCAATACAATACTTGATTAGCCCCGTAGTGTAGTGGTCAACATAAGAGACTCTGGATCTCTAGTCGCCAGTTCGAATCTGGCCGGGGCTGTAAAATTATTAGCATATCCATAAATATGATTGGTGAGGCAAAATGGATTCCACGGAAAATGTCTCTAAAGATTTCATTCGAGAGATCATTGATGAAGATATTAAAACAAAAAAATTCGATGGCCGAGTACATACCAGGTTCCCCCCTGAGCCCAATGGCTATCTCCACATCGGCCATGCAAAATCCATCTGCCTAAACTTTGGTATCGCCGAGGAATATGGGGGACTATGTAACCTCCGTTTCGATGATACTAATCCTATGAAAGAAGAGGAAGAATATGTAAAATCAATCATAGAAGACGTAAAGTGGCTTGGATTTGATTGGGAAGACCGACTCTTTTATGGTTCAGATTATTTTGATCAAATGCATGAGTACGCTGTTAAGCTTATTAAAAAAGGTAAAGCATATGTCGATGATTTATCTGCTGAAGAAATCACTGCGTATCGTGGAACGTTAACGAAACCTGGAATAAATAGTCAATATCGCGAACGCTCTGTTGAAGAAAACCTAGATCTTTTTGAACGAATGAAAGCTGGCGAGTTCGCTGATGGTGAAAAGGTTCTTCGAGCAAAGATTGACATGTCTCATCCAAATCTTAACATGCGTGATCCTGTAATGTATAGAATCCTACATGCATCGCATCATAACACTGGAGATAAATGGTGTATATACCCCATGTATGACTGGGCACATGGGCTTGAAGATTCAATTGAAGGAATTACCCATTCAATTTGTACTTTAGAATTTGAGAACCATAGACCGCTTTATGATTGGTTCCTGGACGCTCTAGGGGTTTATCATCCTCAACAGATAGAGTTTGCAAGACTAAACCTTACTTATACTGTAATGAGCAAACGTATGCTTTTAGAGTTAGTCGAAGGAGGATATGCCAATGGATGGGACGACCCGAGACTACCCACTATAAGTGGTATGCGGAGAAGAGGATACTCATCATCAGCCATCAGGAGTTTCTGCAAACGTATCGGAGTTGCAAAAGTCAACAGCATGGTAGATTTTGATTTTCTAGAGCATTGCGTCAGAGAGGATCTAAATAAAACCTCTCCAAGATTCATGGGAGTTCTACGTCTTCTTAAAGTCGTATTGGAAAACTATCCAGAAGACAAAGTCGAAGAATTTGAAGCAATAAACAATCCCGAAGACCCCAGGGCAGGAACACGAAAAATCCCATTTTCAAAAACCTTGTATATCGAACAAAACGACTTCATGGAGGAACCACCAAAGAAGTTTTATCGCCTAGCTCCAGGTCGCGAAGTCAGATTTAGATATTCATATCTGGTAACTTGCAAAGAGGCAATCAAGAAAGATGGTAAGATTGTAGAACTTAGATGTAATATCGATCCAGAAACACGCGGAGGCTATGCACCAGATGGCAGAAAAGTAAAATCAACAATCCACTGGGTTTCAGCTGATCATGCCATCGATGCAGAGGTTCGACTTTATGATAGATTATTTACTGTAGCAGATCCAGCGGGACAAAAAGATACTGATTTTAAGGAATTTATAAATCCAGATTCCCTGGAAATTCTTACTTCTTGCAAAGTTGAACCCAGTGTGAAAAATCTGAAACCATTGGATCGTTTTCAATTTGAACGTCTAGGCTATTTCTGCATAGATCCGGATACCACCAAGGAAAACCTTGTTATTAATAGAACTATAACCTTACGTGATATATGGGCTAAAATTCAGCAGAAGCAAAAAACAAATCAATGAGTAATATTGTGAAGATGAAAGCAGATTTAGAAAATTGGTTATAATTTTTAATAGCCCCGTGTTGTAGCGGTCAATCATACCGGCCTTTGGAGCCGGCGACTCCAGTTCGAATCTGGACGGGGCTACTAAACTAAATTATTTTAATCAAATTTTAATTCTGAGATATCCAAAATACTAAATATGAATATTACAATCCCATCCGTTATCCTTTAGAAAATAGCCCTGTGGTGTAGTGGTAACATTCTAGCCTTTGGAGCTAGCATCAGCGGTTCGAATCCGCTCAGGGCTGCTCAAAATTATTTGCTCCCGTAGTGTAGTCCGGCCAATCATTCCGGCCTTTCGAGCCGGCCACTCGGGTTCGAATCCCGACGGGAGCATTTACTCCAACAGGAGAAAATCAAAGTCCTCCCCGACGGGAGCACTAATAATTTTCACCTGTTTAACCATAAATAACAGAAGATTGTAGGTTTTTACAGAGATTCTTGTTGAATTTATTTTACTGGAAAAATCATGTAAGGAGGGAGAAATTTTTTTAATTTGTATTATTTTCGATCTCATAAACGGTAAATTTATAACTTGTCTGTATCTTAGAGAGAATGTAATATTTATATATGATATTCAGATACGTATAGTGGAAAGGGATGGGAAAAAAACTAACGATATCGTGCCTACGTTGTACAAGTCAAAAAGTCGTTCTTAATGGACATTATCACAAAGGAATGCCCCAATTTTTCTGTACTAACTGTCATAAATATTTTTATGAAAACTCTGCTAAAGGGTATCCTCCTACAGCAGTCCCTTTTCCCATTATTGCTTATTTTCTCTACTTTCGGAAAAGAATTCCTGCGTTCTCTAATATGAGGGAGTTCAGACGTTTTGTCAGTCAATGGTTAAAGTGTCTTGGAATAAGAGACACAGATATTGATAGACATACTATTCGTCATTGGATTAAAAATTATGAAAGGGATCTTGAAAAAATTATTAGTTTCCAAGAAGCACGTGACTACGTCCACAATATCCTCTCCGAGAAACTAAAAAAAGTTCCTAAGGAAATAATAAAAGAAAAAACCCATCCCTACAAACAAACCCTACACTTTTTAGAACAAACCTTAGGACGTCGTTTCTGTGTAGAATTAGCACGAAATGATCCAGATTTCTTCAGCGAACTAACAGACATAGCTAGCAAATACAAGGTCTACTGCATCCGGGTGTCTGAGGAAGAACAATTTGGACGACCTGCTAGAGGGGTGTTTTTCTCAGGGGTGGTACAGTGAAGCAATGGCTAACTAACAACAGAAAGTTCTTCGCAGCCATCCTCGCCATCAGCTTACTCTCCCTAGGTTTGACACCTGTTATCACATCATATGACAACAACCCAATTGGTGGAGAAATCACAATTATTAACGTGTATAGCTACCCAACAGTAGGTGGGGAATGGACCGTGATGTTCACCACGATTGGGTGTGCTGATCTAATTATCACCGCGGTAAATGGAACAACATGGAGCAACAATAATAACAGTTGTGACCTAAGATTCCTAGAGTTAAAACGTGGCAACGAAACCTTAGAGTGTGAATGGGTGAATGGTTCTGTTGTTGTTGAGAATTATTCATCCAATGAAACCGGGTATGAAACCTCAGAAGTTCTCACACTAGGTAGACACACACTCATGTTCCGTTTCGGCGATGATATCGCCTATGCATTTAATGATGCCTCGAACTGGTGGAATTATAATTGGAATTGTCGGAAACTCATTACTATTAATTCTTCATTGGTTGACGGTGATCTGATTAACTTCCCGATACTAGTAAACACCACAGATAGTGATCTTGCAGCTAAAGCCCAAGATGATGGTGACGACATTGCCTTTGTCTTGTGGAGTGACAATAGCACCAAATTGAACCACGAGATAGAATTATTCAATGGAAGCAGTGGTGAGCTTGTTGCATGGGTAAACGTCACCAGCCTCAGTTCATCTATCGATACAAAAATCTGGATGTACTATAACAACAGTGGTTGCAGTAGTCAGGAAAATCCAACTGGCGTATGGGATAGCAACTTTGTTGGTATATGGCATCTTAATGAAACTGGTATAGGTACCAGATTTGATTCAACTAGTAACAACAATAATGGTACCCCGCAAAACTATGATGGAGACGAAGCCACCTCGAATGGTAAGATAGCCGGTGCTGATGATTTCGATGGAACCAATGATAGAATTTCAGTAGATGATAGCCTCAGTCTTAGTTTCACAAACGCTGCTCTAACTATGGACGCCTGGGTTAAAGTTGATAATTTACCATCTACAGAGACATCAATCGTGAGAAAAGAAGATCAATGGGCGATACAGTTCCACGACTCAAATACCATTAGAAACCTAGTTAGAACAAGTGGCACAACTGGTTGGACAGCTGCAAATGATGAAGATTATACTTTCAACACTGGTACTTGGTACTATTGGACTTTTGTATATGATGGCTCCAACATCGTCCATAAAATAGATAGTGAACAAGTTGGCTCAACTCATACAGTAACTGGAAACATCGTGGATAATTCAAACCCTGCCTACATAGCCTACTGTGTATATACCGGTGGGCATATAGATGGAATCGTTGATGAGGTACGAATATCGAAGGTTGCACGTAGTGCCGCCTGGGTAAATACCTCCTTTAACACTGTGAATTCTTCAAGCGATTTCCTTAACTTTGACAGCGAAGAACGAATTGTCCCAGTAGTTAGTAATCCTGTTCCAAGCGATGGAGCAACTGATATCTCTATCCCACCAAATAGCTTCAACATAACTATAAGTCATCCAGCTGGGAAAAACATGAACATAACTTGGCGGACTAACGAAAGCGGAACCTGGACAACATTCAACATTACAGACGGAGGTGGAAGCGGAGTAGGCAACGGAACATACAACACCACCAACACATCATGGATAACAAATCACTCAACCAAATACTGGTGGAGTACAAACGTAACCGACGGAACAACCTGGACAAACCAAACATACAACTTCACCACAAGCTACCAACCACAACTCAACTCACCCAACCCCGCAAACGGAGGCTACAGTATTAGAAGACCAATATGCCGTATAACTGTTTCAGATCAAGACGGAGAGACAGTTACTGTACGATTCTACGAGAACTCTTCAATCCCAACCATCTGGGTGCTACAACAAACCAACGAGAATGTTGACGTCGCAACACCGACAGAAGTCGAATGGGACAACTACAGCAACGCATCAGAATATGACCATGATTATTGGTGGAAAGTCAATGTAACCGATGGAAAAGGATGCTTCAACGAAGAAATCTACAAATTCACAACATCAACAGACAACCCACCAGTACAGAGCAACGAACAACCAACCGACCAAACCACAGGAATCCCAACCAGCCTAACAACAATTAATGTCACAATCTCAGACCCAGATGGCGACCTCATGAACTGGTCTATCGAAACCAGTCCTGACATCGGAAACAATTCAGGCAACAATGCAGGCAACAGCAGCATCACCTGCAGTGTATCAGGGTTAGAAGCTGGAACCACATATTACTGGTATGTAAACGTCACAGATGGAGTAATGTGGACAAATGAAACCTATACGTTTACCACAAGTTATCCACCCAGTATTACACTAATAACACCATCACCCAACGGAACAACTGGTGTGGGTTTACAAACAACTTGTCAGATATGGGCAAATGATACCGAAGGAGACACACTTAATGTTACATGGGCACACAACATCAGCGGTTTCTACATAAATCAATATACAAACATCTCAGAAACCGCAAACACCACAATTTCCTATCAATTCACAGACTTCACCAACTACAGCAAAACATACTACTGGAAAGTCTACGTAGACGACGGATCAAGTAACGTAAGTAAATGGTTCTACTTCACAACCGAACCGATAAACACATCAGTAGATCCAATAACCCCCTACGAAGTGACAACATCTCCACTTACTATTAATGCTACTGGGCCTTCTAACTTGTACAACGTAACACTTTGGTACCGCTACTCTGATGACAACTCTTCATGGACCATACCTGAGGGTTGGTGGGATAACTCTTGGAAATACAGGAAAAGCCATGAAATCGAAAGTGCGAGTGGCGCTGGAACCAACTATCAAGTAAAAATCGTAGTTGAAAATGGAACAGGTTCAGATAGTGGTGACACGGTCTATATCGATAACAAAGCACGTAGTGACTTTGGCGATATAAGATTTATTAGATACAGTGATAATACAACCGAGCTAGACTATTGGATAGAAGAAATAAACTCGGATGATAACGCCACGTTTTGGGTTGAAATACCAGATAATCTAAATACAACTAACGCTAAAATCTGGATATACTATGGTAACAGTAGCGCCACAAATAATAGCAACGGGACCAATACATTCATATTCTTTGATGATTTCTCCGGTGACCTTTCAAAATGGAATCGACATACAACATCTGGTGTTTATCCACAAATTGAAAATGGATATTTAAGATGTGGAGGTGGAATTACAAGTAGTCCATATGGACACACTATTTGTGATTCTGATGCAACATATACCGGTTTCCAGAACGGTGCAATAGATTTCAAATATCGTGGTTCCAGTAGTTTCATTATGGAGTTAGGATTTAGAGGCATATGGACTTCAAATCAAGGATACAAGGCAAGATCCGATCAAAGAAATAATGAAGGTCAATCTTTCCTAAGACCACCATATAACGGATGGGGATTCTTTGGATGTAATCAAGATGGTGATGAACCATCAGCAAATACATGGTATAGCGGATCCATAATAGTTGATGGAAACGACTTTGAATTTTATAGAGATGGCGAGCTAAAGAAAACATGTAGCGATTCAACATACACTAATGCAGGTTCAATCTCCTGTCAAAACCACTATGGTTCATATTCAGATTTTGACGATGTTCGAGTAAGAAAATTTGTTGACCCCGAACCCGCTCATGGAAGCTGGACAAGTGAAGAACAATATCCAACAGGTCAAGGGTGTGACTGGATGATCTGGAGTAACATATCCAACCCTGACCCTATAAGTCCGTGGAATTGGAGTTTCGACTTCCCCAACGGAACAGGATATTACGAATTTTATAGCATAGGCAAGAAATCTGGCTCGCAAGATGAAAACACACCAGCATCTGCTGATACAATATGCCGTTACAACCCACCAATCAACGCACCAACAATAAACACCTACAACCTAACCAACGCTACTGGATCCAAACTCAACAACCTAACAGGTCTAATCGAAGTCAACAAAGAATACACATTCACAATAAACATAACAGATCTTGAGGGTTGGGCTGACATAGAATACATCAATATCACAGCTTGGTATGACAACGGAAGCGACACTGCTACTTACAACCAGACATTGGGCGGAAATCTCAATATGTTCTTACAATACGAAAACACCACAGGAACAGCCAACTATAGTATGATTTGGCCAGATGACGAAGCACAACTGATGATCAGCAATTGCAGTGAGACCATAATAAACAGCACCACCAGGATAATCAACTTTAGCTTCAAACCAAATAGCCAAACACGATGGGCGCCAGGTGACGGAGCATGGGATACAACACAAAACAGTACCAACGACCCATACTCTTGGAACTTCAACATAACAGTAACAGACACAACCAACCGCAGCGACTACAAACGAGATGAATACGGAGTATATCGTTATACTAGTATTTTGCCGGATTCAGACTGGGTAGATGTATACGCACTACCAGGATTTAACGACGAATCCAGTGTTGTAACTATAACCTACAGCTCCAACTACGACTATAACATGACTATATACTTCGAAGAAAACCTCACACACACCATATGGGACTACTACACCATCTCTATAGCAGACAACGTAACCATACTTGCAGATGCTGATCCCAATGATGATATAACAAGTGATATCAATTTCACTGGTATCGGTGAAGCAAACGCCATAGATATTTTCAACGTCTCAGGAATATTCCAAAAAGATAACATTAGCCAAACCGTCCAGGTACAATTCAGAGTAAAAATACCATTTGGAACAATGAGCGGAAAGTACACTGCCCATGTAGCAACTAAGATTAGTCACGACTAAAATATCAGAAAAAGAGAGAGGAAGGAGATGAGTCTAAAAAAAGGAAAGATAAGGTGTTTTAGGTTGTTAGGAAACTCCACCAGGGTTTCTCCATATTATTTATTGCACCAGTATCTACATCCAGGTTAACTATTACTTCCACATCTATTGGTAAAAAACCTAATAGTTTAGCTTCCCGGGAGCCCCTCAACTGATATACCTGTTTATCATCGACTTTTTTTATTTCAATGTTTTTAATGAGTTTCAACTTTGTTTCTTCTGCGAAGTTAGATAGTTTTTCCACTATACCGTTTACATCTATATCTGATAGTTTTTGGATGGCTTCTTCAGCTATTTCAACTCCTTTTTCCACGAACTGGTATTCTGCAGGTCTTACAGGGGCTGGAGCTTCTTCCTTCGATGGCGTATCGACACTGGGTGGCAAATAGGATATCTTCTCTATTTTCACAGTGATAACATATGGGCCATCCCATGTTCCAACAGGTATGTCAGAGATATAACGATATTCAGGTTGATCAATACAGATCATCTGATTATAACCTGTATGAACATATTGATTGCTATCTGTAACAGGTTCTACTGACGCTATAGGAATATTATATGTCCATAGGTCTCCCTCGCAGATTCCAATACCGATATGGAAACAATCTCTATAGTAGTAATGGGAAGTGGTAATAATTTTGGATGAGTGTACCCCAATCCCTGCACAAATGAACACATCAATAGGTAGTGGTCTTTTTTGAATAGCTACATCCTTGTTTGTAACCAGCTGTTCAGCAGGTTTTATAGGAACCTGAGGTACAAACCTCGTGAAATACACAGGTACGGAGTAGTACCGACCTGTTTCAATTTTTAACGGCACCCTCATCATCGCTTGAACCCCTACAAAACGAGTTTGTCCACCTATTTTTGTATAGAATAATTCGCTCCCAGAATGTATCCATCTATATCCCGTATTTAGCTGTACCGCAACAGCGTCCTTGTATCCATCATCGTCTTGATCAAAGTAACTCTCGTTTGTTACAGCTTGTACATTAACAGCGACTAAAAGTAGCAACGCCGAGCAGACAAATGTTTTCTTCCATAAACTTGTTGTTCTCCAGTTTCTACCAAACATATTCATTTTCCTTTTCATATTTTCAAACTTCTATTCAAGCCCTTTTAAAACTTGGACAAAAAATACTATGTCCCCAGTGTTTATATACCAGCTTTGGAGCAGTTTTTTGCCTGTTACTTAAAAATTATGGTGCACCCCTTTGCATATAAAAAAACGTGAGTATATTGTCCTCTATCATGTTTCTTGTAAAGATATCTCCTCGTTGATATAGCAACTAGTTTTTCTACCTTTTTTCCTTAAACTTATAATACCTGCCTGTTGCATTACCTTGATATTATAGCTTATTGTCTGATGCTTCTCATCCAATTTTTTAGCGATCTCTTTCTGGTTGATACCCGGGTTTTCCTTAATGGTCTTGATAATTTTTGTTTGAAGCTCTGTCAACCTATATCTTTCTTTCTCCGGAAATTTCATACCTGTGGGATAGAAAGCCCTATATCGGAATCCTTCCTTCCTTGATTTTATCACACCTGTTTTTTCCAGCATGTAAAGATGGTAGGATAAGGTACCGTTTTTCATATCAAGCTCTCTCATAATCTCATTATAATGTACACCTGGGTTAGTCTTAATGAAACCATAGATCTCACCGCGGACAAACTGATCAAGCACGTCTTCTTTTTGAATACGTGTATACATCGGAATTAATAGAGGCAGAAGAGCTAAAAACTTGTATTTACCTGTCTCAGTAAGAGCAAAACCTAGAAGAGCAACACCTCCTACCCCAACTGAACTGGCGGCAACTGTCTCCTTGTTTTCATCCACCCAGAAGGTCACAAACTGCGCTGTAGTCAATTTAAAAGTCTGATTGTTTAGATACATATATGTTATACCATTACTGTCTGTCAGCTTGATGTTCACCGGATATTTACCCTCTTTTCTATAAGTATATATAAGATCCGAAGTAGGAATATTTCTACCAGTGGTAACATCACCATTCCCCCAGTCAACACTATAATTTACAATGGTCGTACTACTAAGACTTGATGTAGCTTGGTAACCAGCGAAACTAATCCTCATATTGAAATCATCCAGGCCATTTATAGATCTATGAAAGCTAATGTTAGAAAGTGAATCTGCCATATTTGAAACGTATATAGTCGTGCTTTCATTTTCAAACTGAATATCTACAGATTCACTGGAAATATGTGTTACTATGCTCCCCACTGGAGGTATTATCGTAACGCCTTCCTTGGGTTTAATTATTTGAGAATTATCAAGAAGATCTGGTGTAATTTTCTCAATATCGGATGATGTTTGTAGGGCATCGGATTCAAACTTATATACTGGAGTAGCTTCATAGGATTTGGCTGTTGCAAAAAATGAGAGGTTGAGTAGAAAAACCAAAGTAATTAAAATGAGTAAAATTATAGAATAGCCAGTTGTTTTTTTTCTAGGTTTACGAAATTTCATATCAACAATACCTATCTTTTTGTTTTAAATATGGTCGTAAATGATATATATAAGTATTGGAACAAAATTTTGCTTATCAGAAAACAAAGAGCTAGGTGCTTCGTCCCGAAATCCAAAAAGCCTTTGTATATATGTATGCATATATAAGTATATATAACTTGTAAACGCAGCAAAGTAGAGAACTAATTATTTTTTAAAAATATTAAACTTTTCAAGAGCCTTAACCGCACTTCTTCTAACAAAACCATTATCATCCTTTAAAGCCTCTAACAGAGAGACAACAGCTCTACTGTCACCAAGCCTACCAAGAGCACTTGCAGCATCACTTCTAACCTCCCAATAAGGGTCCTTCAACGCCTTCATCAAAGGTTCAACAGCCTGCTCCCCACCTATTTTATCTAACGCAAAAACAGCAGACACTCTTACAACATGATCGCTATCATCAAGAGTTCTAATCAAATCATCCAACGCCTCTTTTGCCCCTGTTTTTCCTATTAATATAGCCGCAAGTGACCTTACTCGTTTATCATTATCATTCAAAGATTTCACAAAAGCATCAGTAGCCTTTGAAGGAGAAAGAGCATTTAATGAAGAAATAGCCTCCTTACGAACCAGAGGATCCTCATCTTCTAACGCCTCAATGAGAGCAGCAATTGCTTTATCACCTCCTATCTTGCCAAGAGCACGTGCAGCATCAACCCGTACCTCTGGACATGGGTCCTTCAAAGCCTTGATAATTGGATCAGTGGTTTTAGGATCGCCAAGCTCTCCCAAAAAGTAGGCTGCATGCCATCTTATTTCATCTCTTTCATCCTCTAAAAGTGTTTTAACAAGCGGATCGACAATCCGAGGATCCTTTCTCTCCTTCAGAACATTAACAGCGGAAAGCCAAACATTTTCATTGTCATCATTCAATCTATCAATCAGGGCATCCGTCACAACTGGATCATCAAACTTCTTCAACTCAAAAACAGCCTTGGCTCTAACACTCCAATCCAAATCATTAAGATCTTGCAGCAACTTCTGAATATCATCTTGATTAGAACTATCATCTTCTTTCATACATAACCTTCCCAGTAATTATCTACAGCATATATGATATGTACTGTTAATAATTTTTTGATAAAAAACCTGGAAGATTTTTAAAAGATAGATGAATATTTATATGACAAGTCGCATTACTTCTCGTGTAAGACAAATCGGGATGGGATGAAAAATAGGGAAAGCAGGTACCTTGATATATTCTATTCTAAAATTTTATGTTGTTTTAATTTAGAAATTGAAATTGCCTAAAGAGGAAAAAAATGCCTGGAAACTGCTTACTAGTCATATCAAAAAACGAAGGCATTAATCCGATTTCAATAGCAGAGCAGTCCATAGAATCAGGCGTCATAGATAAAGTGATGATATCTGATGGTTCAAACGAAGAAACATTTAAACGTCTTAAAGAAAAAGAAACAAAAAAGATAGAAGTAATACGGGAGAAAAAGTTTTTAAAAACCAAAGAGACAGGCAAAGGCGTAGGGATGATCAATGGTGGATTAGCTGCCATCAAACAAGGCTACGACCGCATAGGATACATCGATGGAGATATATGTTGCCCTAACATTAGTAAATGGTTTGAAATCTTATTTGATCCTTTAGAGGAAGATATCGATATTGTAAAAGCCGCTTTTTCTAGAAATCCAACAGATGGACAGATAACGAGACATATAACAAAACCATTGATAGCCATGTTTTTCCCAAATGCATGGGAGATAAATCAACCTCTAGGCGGTGAATTTGCATTGAAAAAAGATGTGCTTAAAGATTTGTTTTTAAAAGGTATATCTCCACCATATGGCTGGGGTATCGACACGTTTATCACGATAAAGCCTCTGCTATATGGATATACGTTGGGTGAAGTCTATCTAGGTCAAAAGATGCATAATAAAAAAACACTCACTCATCTAAGGAAGATGTTTATAGAATGCTTTAAAGAAACAATCCGTATGATACAGTATTTCTACACTCTCCCAGTGAGAAAGAAAATAAAACCTGTTATGAGAATTCCATCGCCGTTCAAAAAGGATACATGCTTTGACTGTGAATACATGGATATAAAAAGAGAAGTAGAACGCAGTCTGGACTCCTTCAAACTAATGAAAAGAATGTATATCCCTCATGATAACATATTTTATGATATCAAGGAGGCCAATGATTTCGACAGTTTTTATAAAAAGACACAGTTGATGAATATAAACATATGGGTAGAAATGCTTTATTGGTTTGTTAAAAAATATTCACCGGCATACCTTAATCAATATTATCTACGTTGGAAAATCAGGGCTTTGAGTTTTTGTCTACACGAAATAAACACTATTGAACAAGCGGAGAATCGAACAACATTTCAAGCTAAGAGCGCACTGGATTTCATGTACAAAATTGGAGAACGCGCCTCTATTGATACTAGCTCAAAAAAGCTCTATTTTTATCAAACCCAATAGATAGAGTCTACCCTTTGAGTTTCATAATAGCCTCAGCGATATCCCCCTTTGCCACCTCAAGTGCTTTTTTTGCCTCTTCAACAGTTTTACCTGTTTGCTCAACCACCAATTCAATATCTGCCTTAGGGATCTCCTCTTTTCTCTCTGTAATCCGCGGTTTGCCAGCGATTTGATATGTTTTTTGCCCCTGGGCATCCATTACTGTCACTTCAGCATCTTCAAAAACGTATTGTTTTGTATCAGTCTGAATTATCACTTTTTCCACGTTTTCTAGCTCTTTAACACTTATGCCGAATTTACGCATTAATTGATTGAGCTGCCTAGGGTTCATATTTCCAGGCATCATATAACGGATTCCTCCCGAATATTTCTATTTTCGAAGCATATATAGGTTAATAGTTGTTTAACGTTTTGGTATGATATCTGGAAGAGAAATCAAGGTTTTAGATAGAAACGCGGAGTTTGATGGCGTGCCTGCATACCGGTTAATGGAGAATGCTGGGAAAGGCGTTGCAGATTTCATCATCAAACAACTCAAACCTGAAAACAGAGGAATCCTTGTCTTATGTGGAACTGGAAACAACGGAGGAGATGGATTTGTAGCAACCAGGTATCTATCCCAGAAATATGATACATCCATGTTTTTAACTGGAAGAGAAAAAGATATAAAGACAGATATCTCAAGAGACAATTTCAATAGGTTGAAAAAAGATAATCTAAAAATTTACGATATAGATTCCCTAAAAAAGATAGATAAAATACTATCAGAAAAACACATTGTTATTGACTCCATGCTAGGCATAGGACTAACAGGCGATCTAAGAGAACCATATTACACAGTCGTAAAAAAAATCAACGCTTTAAAAAACAAAACAATAATCTCCGTCGACATACCCACTGGGCTTGGAACCAACACCGCCGTAAAACCAGATATTACGATTACATTCCATGATATAAAAAACGGGATGAACAAAGAAAACAGTGGTAACATCAAAATAGTAGATATAGGAATACCAAAAAAAGCCAGTGAATACGTTGGACCAGGAGAACTATCAGTCTATTATCCTAGACCAAAAAAAGAATCACACAAGGGTGACAACGGCGTAGTCCTAGTAGTTGGAGGAGGACCCTATATCGGTGCACCAGCATTAGCAGGACTAGCAGCACTCCGCACTGGTGCAGATCTCGTATACATAGCTACACCTCGGAGAGCAGCACGTGCAATCACCTCGTTTTCACCATTGGTTATAAAACCAAAGAGACTAGCTAAAGAGATAGCCACTGTTTCACCTAATCTCATTGTCAAAGAGTTAAATCATGAAGAAACACTAGCGTTAGATGATGTAAGCATTGTCAATAAATTCATAACAAAAATTGATACAGTTGTCATAGGTCCAGGTTTAGGATCAGAGCGAGCAACAAAACAGGCTATTAGACGAATTATACTCAAAAGTGTGAAAGATAAAAAATCTATGGTAATCGATGCAGATGCTATACAAGTCGTAGGAGAAAACCTAGAGATAGTAAAAAACTCAGATATTGTGATTACTCCTCACGCTGGTGAATTCGAAGAATTAACAGGAGTAAAACTTTCAAATGATTTAAACGAGAGAAGAAAAAACGTTGAAAAATGGGCGAAAAAGATTGGAATAACGATTCTGTTAAAAGGACCTATAGACATTATAAGCGATGGGGCAAAAACAAAACTCAACGACATACACAACCCAGGTATGACCGTAGGTGGAACAGGAGACGTACTCTCCGGCGTCATTGGTGCATTGTTATCAAAGGGTGTAGAACCTTTTAACACAGCAAGAATAGGTGCCTTTTTAAATGGAGCTGCTGGTAACAGCGCGTTTAAAAAACAATCATATGGACTGATTGCTACTGATATAATCGAAGAAATACCGCAGATTTTGAAAAAGTATTTATAAACTATGATCCTGTTAAAATTTATCTAGAAAACATTTTCCAAACGGAGAAAAGAGAATGGAACTTTCAGAGATACAGCCAATTCTTAATGAACCCGCTCTTTTTATCAAAGATAAAAAAATGCTTGTCGTTGCAGATCTACATATTGGAGTAGAAGCTGAGTTGAGAGAGCTTGGATTAAACACAGCTTCACAGACACCTGCTATGATAAATCATCTGATCTCTATCTGCAGAGAATATAAGCCAGAAGAAATAGTTTTACTGGGGGATATAAAACACAATATACCCTCTTCAACAATACAAGAGAGGAGGGATGTTAAAAACTTTCTTGAAACAATACAATCATATGGAAACATACATGTCATACCTGGAAACCATGATGGCAACATCAAAAAACTATCACCTGAGGGTATACTGGTTCATTCCTCCGATGGTTTTGTTCTTGAAAACATAGGTTTTGTACATGGACATCGATGGCCCAGCCGAGAAATCATGTTGTGTGAGCAGACAATCATAGGCCATACGCATCCTACGATAATGCTCACTGATAGACTTGGATATAAAACATTTGAGCCTTGTTGGCTTAAAGGGGAAACCGTTGAAGATGAACTGAGAGAAAGATACCCAGATTCCACAGATATAGAAATACTGGTAATGCCTGCTTTTAACCCGTTATGTGGAGGTATCGCGGCAAACAAGGAAGGTGTTACAGGCCCTATTGGAAAAATAATGGACATTGATAACGCCCAGGTGTATCTACTAGATGGATCATCTATTGGGAGAGTAAAAGATATCAAATAAATCAAAATCAAGTTAAGCTTAAATAATCCATGTTTAATAACGGAGACAAAACATTGATTAGAACATGATGACCTATGGAATTAAATCTTACACAAACAACGAAACAAATAATCTCAGCTTTCTTACTAATCATATTACCCTTGATCATCATAGGACTAGGAACTATTCTTGGAATTGAAAATGCATTGTACTATTTACTGGCGATAATTTGGTTTGGAATGGGAGTTATCTTTTTTAGTGCGATAAACTAGTATGAAGAAAATACTAAATACAGTGTTATATTGCATTCGATAGAAAATGACATCAGTTTTTTCCACGCTAAATCCAAAAATACAAAAACTACTCGTTTCTATAGATATTAAAAAACCCACGGAACCTCAGATAAAGGCAATCCCGCCCATACTGAATGGCAAAAACGTTCTTTTAATAGCTCCAACTGGACTTGGGAAAACAGAGTCTGCGCTTTTACCAATCTTCCATAACTTTTTAGAAGAAAAAGAATCAGATTCTGAGCAGGATGAAAAAGGTAGAGGGATATCGATTCTCTATGTTACTCCTCTTCGGGCGTTAAACAGGGATATGCTTCGAAGAACTATTGAATGGGGGAAAGAACTAGGTATTGACATAGCTGTACGTCATGGGGATACGTCGCAGAGTGAACGAGCTCGTCAGTCGAAGAACCCACCTGATATGCTTATCACAACACCGGAGACATTTCAGATCTTATTCACGGGTAAACGACTGAGGAAACATCTAGAGACAATTAGATGGGTTATCGTTGATGAGATACATGAAATGGCTCATGACGAGAGAGGTGCACAGTTAGCTGTTGCGTTAGAAAGATTACATGAGCTAGTTAGTGAGAAAGGGCATGGTTTTCAAAGGATTGGTCTGTCTGCTACGGTGGGTTCACCTGAGGAGGTAGCGCGATATCTCAGCGGTCAGGAGGATGGTAGATTCCGCGATGTCACGGTATTAGAAGTTGATGTCACTAAGCATATTGATATAGATGTAGAGCTTCCTTCTATCAAAAAAAGTGATTATGCTTCTGCGAATCGTCTTTCTATTGAACCGATTTCTTTTGCATCTCTTAGAAGATGTAAAGAGTTTGTTGATAACCATGTTTCAACGCTTCTTTTTATAAACACTCGGGATGGTGCAGAGATTCTAGCGTCTCGTTTCCACCAATGGAAAAACGAAATACCTGTAGGTGTTCATCATGGTTCTTTATCTAAAAACGCTCGGGTAGAGTCAGAAAATGATTTTAAAGATGGTAAATTAAAATCGTTGATCTGCACCTCATCGTTGGAGTTAGGCATAGACGTTGGTAATACAGATTTTGTTATACAGTATAATTCCCCGCGAGAAGTTACAAGAATCGTACAGAGAATAGGGCGATCTGGACATAGTATAGGCAAGACTTCGAAGGGTGTAATCTTAGCTACTAACCCTGAGGATTTAGCGGAGAGCATGGTTATAGCAAGGCGGACTCTAAAGGGTGAGTTGGAAGTTTTAAAAGTGAGGCAAAACCCGTTATCTGTACTTACTAACCAAGTTATCTCTATTGCTTTGGAATACGGGAAGATAGAAACTGAAAAAATGTATGAGATAATCAAGAGAGCTTATCCTTTTCATACTTTGAAAAAGGAAATTTTTAACAAGGTCCTTGAACAACTAAGAAGTCAACGTAGCATATGGTTAGAAGGCGAAAATTTTGTTGTTAAACGGATGAGTTCGAGACATTATTTTCTTGACAACATCTCTATGATCCCTGATGAAAAAACATACATGGTCGTGGATATAAGCTCGAGGAAGAAAATAGGGAAATTGGATGAAAGCTTTATTTTGAGTTATGGTTTTGAAGGTTCGAAGTTTATCCTCCGCGGTAGACCATGGGTGATTGTGAAAAAAGAAGAAGAGATACTTGTATCTCAATCAAAAGATATAGGGACAGTGCCCTCATGGATAGGGGAAGATATACCTGTGCCTTTTGAAGTCGCTAGAGAAGTAGGCAAACTAAGGAAAACCGCCTCTGAGGAAAATAAAATAGGAAATTATCCTTGTGATAAAAATTCCTTGGATAAATTTTTACAGCAGATATATAATCAGAAAAAACAAGGATTCCTAGTTCCAGATGATAAAACAATAACTATCGACGTGGAAGATAAAACTGTGGTGGTAAACGCGTGTTTTGGAACCCGAGTAAATGAGACACTTGGGCGTTTAATCTCAGCGTTGTTGGCGCAATCTCTTGGAGAAAGCGTGGGGATAAACAGTGATGCGTATAGAATAAATCTTGAGCTCCCGGGAAGATTCTCAGTTGATAGGATTAAAGATATACTGTTAAAAACCAAGCCTGAATCACTGGATTATCTATTACAGACTATTCTGAGGAATTCAACATATATAAGGTGGCAGCTGGTACACGTAGCAAGAAAATTTGGTGCTATAAAGAGGGATTTTGACTATAAAAATGTGGGAGTGAAAAAACTGTTTACACTTTTTGAAAACAGTCTTATATTCGATGAGGCTATTGATAAGATAGTCTGGGAGAGGATGGACATCGAGAATACAAGGCAGGTTTTAAGAGAGATACAAGACGGCGAGATAGAGATTCATATACAGGGACTCTCACCTATTGCTCTAGCTGGATTTGAAACTATGAGGGGACTCATGGTTCCTCAGCGTGCAGATAGATCAATTCTTATGGCTTTGAAAAAACGGTTGGAGGACACTGATGTAACACTTGTGTGTACTAACTGCAATCATACCTGGAATACAACAGTTCGAAGAGCAGATTCTAAACCTAAATGTTCTCGTTGCAGTGCAATAAAAATCGCGGTTTTAAATAGGTATAATAGAAATCTAGCAAAACTTCTTACAAAAAAAGATAGGACAAAGGAGGAAAACAAGGAAGTAAAGAGACTTCATAAAAACGCGAGTCTTGTCCTCTCTTATGGTAAAACGGCTTTACTAGCGTTGATGGGCAGGGGCATAGGACCAGATACCGCTGCTAGGATACTAAGAAGATACAATAGGACAGAGCTTGAAAAATCAGAGGAGATCAGGATCAAGTTTTTACGGGATATTCTAAAAGCAGAGTTGAATTATGCGAGGACACGAGGATTCTGGGGTAATACTTAAATTTTTTAAAAATGATATCAATATAAAAATATACTATTATGATAAGAAATTTTAATAATGTAATTATGCATTGACAGATGGATACAAGGAGTATACTTTCAAGAGTGGAGTGTGGATGACTCAGTTAGAAAATAAGGATATAATTGGATGTATATTAAGATCGATGATCAATGTAATCAGTAGAAGAACATCTGAGGGATACGCGGTTGTAGTAATAGGTAATATATTAAGAAAACTTGGGGAGAGATATGATTTTTTGAAATATATTGAAATCAGGAATATACAGTATTCAGAAGTCCTCGATGTTATCAATGTCGACCCTGATATAAACTATGTTAATTCGTTAGAGATAGGTAACGCTATCAAAGAGCTTGTAGAGATAATCATTGTGTCAATGGGGGAAAAACCAGGGTATTATTTTATAAAAGAGATAAAAGAAAGGCTTTCATATGACTACGAACAGAGAATCAAGGATTTAGGCGTGGATTTAGACCTCATGCAACATCAATATATAACAGAGATAAAAAAAACAACGTATAATTTTCACATTAAAAATTCTGAAATTCTTAAACATGTGTTTAAAGCCTTGTTTGATATATTGAATAGAGAAACCAGTAAATACTTTGCAGTTTCAACTATGAATGAGCTAGTAGATAGATTTAGCGCAGATTACGAGGTTTTAAAATATGTTAAAGTAAATGATGTTAGATCCATTCAGGAGGGTATGGATATTGTATCTGTTCTGTCAGATGTGGATGCTGAAGAGCAGAGCAGAATAGGCAGTGCGATTCAGAAAATTATCCAAGAGGTAAATAATTCTTTAGAAGATAAAGGTGGTTCTTTATTTATAGAGAGATTGAAAAATCGTTTTACTGATGAATATGCTTTTATACTAGAAGAAATAGGTGTGAATCTACATGTGATGCAATTACCACAGGAGTTGGTAACTAAACATGTGATTAAGGCGCTAGTTGACGTGTTGAGTGAGGCTAGTAGCCAAAGTTACGCGGTTCTTACTATAGATAATGTTCTTAGTAAAATCAGGGAGCGATATGATTATCTGAAATATGTGAAGATAGATAGCATGCGGTATTCAGATGGTATCGATGCGGTTAGTGTTTTCCCGTATATAGATGCTATTAGCCCCTCTGAGCTTGGTAGGGCTATTCAAAAACTTATAGAGAAGGTGATGTTGTCTCTTGGGGAGGAAGCAGGTCGACGTTTTGTAGATAAATTTAAAGAACATCTTGGAAAAGCTTATCTTCTTAGGATTGAGGAGATGGGTGTAAATCTTTATATGATACAGTTAAAACAGAATTTTCTTTAATTAAAAAGAGCCTTCCAGTTAATAAGCAACGGTGGTTAACTTTAAATATAGTAACATATATTTTATACTAACATATATTTTATACTAAATTGGGAGGAGGAAACTAACGTTAAAAGCGGTAGCAGTCCTGGTAGTGTCAATACTTTTGATCTCTTCTATTTATGTGGTGTTCTATACAGATTCTGAAGAGATGGAATCTGGTGATACAGATGATCATGTTGATAATGAGACAGAAGACGACGCTGAGGACGGCAATGAAAATGGCAATGAAGAAGAAGGAAATGATGAGGAGGAGAATGGAAATGATTTTGTTGCTGAGCATACTGTTTTTATAGAAGAAGCTACGGCGACTACTTGTAAACCTTGTGTTTATGTGGCTGATATACTGCATGATTTATATGATCCAGATGATCCTGATTTTTATTATGTAAGCATGGTTAATGACGAAAACACTAAAGCTCATAGCCGGCTCAATGATGATTATAACGTATGGGGTTTTCCAACTGTTTTTATAGATGGTGGATACCGAGTTAGCATGGGTGGTGCAAAAGAAAAATCTGAATATCAGAAACAAATTTCTGAAGCTAAATCTCGTGATGTGCCTAAACTTCTTCTTAATGTTAATTCTACATGGAATCAAAACAAAGCTGAGTTGACAACAAATGTAACAATAGAAAACAAAGAAACAGATACATACAAGGGTCGTCTTAAAGTCTATGTAAATGAGATAAAAAGTCGATGGAATGATTGGAATGCTGACCCATATAACTATGCATTTATGGATTATGCAATAGATGAAGATGTAGAAATAGAGGCAAATGGCAAAGAAACATTTTCAGAGAAATGGGATGCTAACAGCTCAGGTTTCTCAGATATTCTTCCTGAGAATCTTTGGGTTATTGCCGTTGTTTTCAGCTCGGAATCAGAGCAGACCTATGCTGATCCTCCATATGATAAACATCAGTTTGATGCATACTATGCTGATGCTGCAGATGCCACACGAGTTCTTGAAGGCAGTCTTCCATCAACCATTGGAATCATACAACCTAAAGGCGGAATGCATTATCTTCCTGGAAAAGAACCTAAAAAAGGATTATTTGGAAGAACAATAATAGTTGGACCAATAACAGTCAAAGTTAACATCCAGACAGAAGTAGGTGTAGAAAAAGTAGAATTCACCATAAAAAAAAGGCTATTAGGAGAAGCAACTGAAACAGTCACATCGGAACCCTATGAATGGACATGGGATAAACTCGCACTTGGAAGATACACCATAGCAGTAAAACTATATGATACAGAAGGCAAAACCGCGACAGATAGCATAGATGTAATAGCTTTAATATATTAAAGCAGCAATCCAGCTGACGATACAACAGTTTTCTATTCATATTTGCTACAAAATTTCTTGTAAAAACCATTAAAAAAACAACGAAATCTAAAGGATGGGATTTACCTTTTCATCTTTTTATTTTACATATCCAAAATCCTAGTTTGTTCCATAATTTTCTAAATTTGATATCACGATAATACTATCAATAGAAATAGCAGAGTTTCTGTAAATTTAAACCATGGATTCATAGTTGTACCAATAATGTCTTAAAAATTTTAATGAATTGAAATGCATCTGAGGTATATGTTGAAACCCTGTTCCAATTTGCTTATTAAATTTATGTGTTTTCTCATTAATTCTTTTTTCTTGGGTTGTTGGTAGATTTTGATTCTGTTGATAGTCAAGTAACGCTTCCTCGCATTCTATTATTATATCCTGACTATTTGAAAGAATGATCTTTGATTCATTGATTTTTGTTGATAAATCTGTTTTTAACGCTTCTACCTGTTGAACGAAGTTAGTGTCATTTTTTAATAAAGGATATATTTTCTCCATCACGTTTAGTGTTTCTATGGTGTCTTCAAAATACTCTATAAAAAGACGGAGGTAATGTGTTGTAAAACGTGTATAGAAGTAATTAAGAAAAGTTATAGATTCATTGTTAACATCTATATTTTTTTCATCTGCTATTTCTCGAATCAAATCCAGTGCCATGTTTATCTTATTGATTAAATCTGTTATTTCACCGATGGTTTCATTGATGCTATTTTTTATTTCATCGAGGATGTTTTCCATTTCGTTTATATCGGCTGTCAAATTCGAGGTTTTCCCCCAGATTTCTGTGATGAACGATAGAGGTTTTGATTGAGATGTTTGTAGTTCTGATTTTTCTTTAGATGTTGTATAGTAAAACGCGTTGCTTATGATTTTTTTCCCGACGTAGTATTCTTCTACTGCAGGCTTCATAAAATTTGGATAGACATCTGAATCTATAAATTCTGGATGTCCACTAAAAATCATGACTTTTCCATCGCCAAACCTAGATGATATCCAGCTTGGCGTTCCATCCAAAGTTCTACTGGTGTTGTAAAAAGTGGCAACAACTTGTGAATTTTTTCCCACATGTACAAATCTCGGACCTCCAAGGTGAGCATCAGTCCAAATGGTACCAAGACCATAAGTTACAGGATGTGTATTATCAACTATGCGTTCATGTATTGTAACTAAAGGTGTTATTATTGGCACAGTGAGAACATCTGAAATGGCTAATATTCCTATGCTACGAAGTTTTGGATTATACGCCCTTCTTTTTAAATAAATTGGAAATGGAAGTACACCACATGAAGCGTAGAAGGCACCATAGCAGGATCCAATATATGCCCCGCCACTTCCTATGAAACCTCTAATAATATTATATCTATTATAAAATAAACTTGAAGCGAATTCAGAGAATGCTACTCTAAATAGCTTTAAAATTTTGCTAGAATAATAGGTATCTCCCCCCGGCCATACTATCACATTGAATGCAGTGTTGTTCAGTTTTTGAGATAACTCTTCATCTTCAAGAAATTCAAATGTTAGAAAACCGCATTTCCCTGCTGCGTCTAAATAGAAGCTTTCGCCATCAGTTCTAGAACTCTTGAATATTGCAATTTTTACCTCAGATAATTTATAAACCTGTACATTTAATTCTTCCATTAGTTCATAAACCGGAATTTTAATGTTATTTTCTTCGATTTCGCTGCTCTGATTATAATCGTAAATTATAGCTGTTAATTTTGTATCTAGTGTGTTGTTTCCTGTGAATGGGATGATGAATGTCCCTTTGTAAAAATTTTGTTCCATTTCATTAGTCAAAACCGTAATATTTGTTGTTGCCCAGAACACAGGGATTTGTTCTCTTAGGAAGTCATTGATCATGTGTTTTATTCTGCAGTTTATCTGGTTTTCGATGGCTGCATTTTCACATGCAACTAGCGATACTATAAAACCGTAGATGAGTACATCTCCTTTATCTTCTGAAGAGGCAATAAGTGGGCTTATTGATAGTGTTAAAAAACATGAAAAAATGATAAATGAAACAATTTTTTTATCCATCAGATATAATAAATATGGGATATAATATATAAAAATTGTTATATTTCTAATATTCTAAGGCGGTATTAACTATATTTTCACCTTTCTAAAAAAATTAATCGTATTTATATCCTTCATGATTTTGCTCATAGAGCTTGATCCCGTCTTCTATCATGTCTGTTACCATGTTTCTTCTTTCTTCCTCCGTGTCAAGACCAAGGGTTCCATATGCCGCGGTATAACATGGATCGATGACACCTCGGTTGTATTTAACAGTAATTACTACAAACATTGGGACACCTTTTCTATTGTCTTTATCGTATATTGAAAATGAGTCTTTCTGTATTTTTGAGGCATGATCAAGGTTTATATGATAGAAATGTACATCTGTTCCATTATAATTGACTAACTCATACAAAGTGTCTTCTTTTTCAAATGATAAATGGAAAATCTCTTTTATTATAGGCGCCATGATGTCACATGCTGCACACACGTCGCTTCTATATTCAATAAACAATGGTCCTTTTGTTAAATTCTCCAATACAAACTCAGAGTGATCTTCCCCATTTGCTGTTTCAAAAACGAAATCGAGACGTGACACCGGATCCAGTTTAATGCAGCTTAGACATAGTGTAGAAACTATTGTATCATGGATGTCGTCGTATACACCTGTATATAGGAGCATACCTCCCCCTACTCCAGCAATTAAGATTATCAAGGTAAGTTGAACAGCTGCAATTTTCTTCATTTATAATGACCTCTCATAAGATACCACATCTTTTGGACAAGCCTCTACACATTTTCCACATAGTATACATTCTGGATCTCTCTCCATATTTGGAACATCTATACCCATAGGACATACCTTTAAACAGGCGTTGCAATGAACACATTCATCTTTATTAACAGAAACATGATAAATACTTATCTTATTGAACGGAGCCAACATAGCACCAATTGGACAGAAATACCTGCACCAACCACGTTCAACAGTAAAAATCAACACTAGGAAAAGTATGAACACTCCCATTGCTATGTAGAAGAACTCATTTGGGGTAAACCCTCCAGGGTTAAGAATTGAAATAGGGATAGTTCCAACAAGATAGCCTACTGGGCATACATCGGTAAACATAAAACCTATTAAGATTGGAGTAACCACTACTAAACCAATGAAAACAATATATTTTATGTATCTTAGATATGGTTCTATTCTGTGTTGACCTAGTTTTTTCAAAGAAGGATACTTCTTTTTTAGTTTCTGTGGTACTTTTCCAGTTATTCTTTGGAGGAAACCAATAGGACATGCCCAACCGCATACTGCTCTACCAGTAACAACGCCGACAAAACCAATAATTATAAGTGGATATAGTATAAACCTCCAATTCCAATTACCGCGATATACACCAATCTCAATAGCTCTTAGAGGACAAGCAGAAGTAGCAGCAGGACAAGCATGACAATAAAAAAAAGGATAACAAAAACCTGTTTTTAACCCTGGGAAAACATCTCCTAATTTAAATCCTAAATTAGTTAAAAAAAAGAAGAAAACCTGTGAGATTAATCTCTTAAATCTCAGGTTCATCTACTTTCTCTTTCTCTTATATATAGACAAAGCAACTACTAGAGAAATTACTACTAGGATAAGTTCAAACCCTGGTGTTCCACCACCGGTATCATCTGTGCCGTCACCGCCATCTGCACCGTTGCCATCTCCGCCATCCTCGGCTGATACCACGCTAAAATCCGTCGAATCATATCCCTTATTAGGTGCATAATCATACCATGTTCCACTGCTTTTTATTTCCAGCCAACAATGGCCTATCGTTGTAGACTCCCAAACTAATTCAGTGGTACATGTCCAAGTGTTACCGTCGGATTTAGTCATACTTGTATTTTGTACATCAAGATAACATTGTTCGCCCTCTTCCGTATCCATACATTCCTGAACTCTAATGCAAACTTCTTCTATAACTTCACCGGTGATCTCCACAGAAAAAGTTACTTCTGATAGTCTTTCCGGTTCAGCAGGTTCAACGGTTATACCATCATAATCATAAGTTGGATCTGCTGTTGCTATTCCCACAGTAGATAGACAAAGTCCAGTCACTAGCATTATTAGCAGCGCGTTCTTTAAACTCTTCTTCATATAACTACACCTCCCAAATTTTATGTTTTTATTCCAACAATACATCTGTTTTAACAGACAACGTCGAACAGTCCCTGTAATCCACATCTGAATAATAAATATTTCCATTTTAAAAAGTTTCATAATAAGACTCTATTTATGAATAAATCCAGGATACATATTTACTTTCTCTGACTGTCCTAATCTGTGTTAGTCGTTTCCTTAGTCTAAGTTAAATTATTATTCCTTACTTTTCGTCAATCTACTCCTTTATGTATTCTCCAAATGCGTTAGTTACATCCTGTTCTGTTTCTTGATTGTATGCTCCATATACATCGATGGAAAGGATGACTATAGCATCACCTTTTTCTTCTTTGACAGCTTGAAGTTCCGGCATTTGATTATGACATGGTGGACAGCTGACCGCCATAAAATCAAGAATCACTGTTTTTCCTTGATAATCAGACAACTTAAATGTTTCATCATTAAACGTGGTTAAAGTAAAATCGGGTGCCGACCCTAGGCTTTCTGCTGTTCCATCGGCTATTTCGTTTATGTATTGAAGTAACTGTTGTTTTTTATGAACTCCTGCCCCCTGATGGACAACATCACCATTGGAGTCTATGATAACAATGGTTGGAATGTATCCTGTACTGTATGCTGATTTACTTCCAACAGCTGCCTCACTGGTATCCATAGCGAACAACCATCTGCCAGGTTGATCAGAATTTGAAGTTGATGTGTCCTCTTGTGTTGTGAAGGCAAAAATGCTACCTACAATTATGATAACAAGGAGAATTACACCTATAATTCCATATTTAAGAGTTGATTTTGAAAATGAAGATTGTTTTGATTGTTTTTCCTTTGCTCTCTTCCGAGCCATTTTATCATTCCATTTTTTCATAGAATTTAGGATATTACATATATGGTTCTAATTTTGCTTTGAGTTGTGGTTTGGGCATAGCCCCTACGATTTTATCTACAAGCTCCGCGTTTTTAAACACAAGTAAGCTAGGTATAGCCATTATCTGATACTTCATAGCTGTCTGTTGGTTTTCATCAACGTTCAATTTACCAAACGCTATTTTTCCCTGCATCTCTTTTGCAAGTTCTTCAACAACTGGATGGACCATCCTACATGGACCACACCAAGGAGCCCAACAATCCACAACCAAGGTATCATATTTCTTTATGTTTTCATCCAGATCTGCATCCGACAATTGTATAGGCGTATTCGGCCAACTACTTTTTTCCATATTATTATCACTTCCTTTCATATATCGTTCCGCATATTCTTCAAGTTTCTTCTTTCTTAACTCATCAAGTTCATCCATCTTATTCCCCGTCCTGCAACCATTTTCGGATCCTTAAATAACCCACAATTTTTTCTCCATCTACCCATAATATAGGTGCGGTTTTTTCCAGATCTTTGAATACATCGTGATTTTTTGCCTCGTTCAGTTGATCCTCGGTCCAACTATGGATATCATGTGGATAAGTTACTATTTCTATGTCATCTCTATCAGTGAGTAGTTCTTTGGTCTGCATACATTTCGTACAGTTTTCTAATGAGAATAATATTTTTTCACTCATCTTGCAGTCCAACTAGGTATAGTTTATTATTTTAAAAGTTTGCCATATGAAGATTTAGAGATAAAAATTGGATGATAGGATGATATCATAAAAAAGTAATATATATTTTTAATATTTTATAAAAGAACTGTAGGGAAAACCTATATATAGTATAATTCTATGTGATTACAATCAAGATGGGTGGAGGTGAAAATATAATGAAAAGAAGTGTATATAAGATATATATAGCTGGTGCCATAGTTTCCCTGTTTTTGCTAAGTTCAATAACTGCAGCAGGTTTAGCAACTACATCAGGCAGGTTAGAAAAAAGCAAGTTGACACCGGTTAACCCCACAACACCACAAACAGAAGATAGTCAACATCTGTCAACAAAAGAACTGCAAATTGTAAAAAAACAATCCCATGTTTTACCAGAGCAAAATCAAGAGTTACCATCGGTGGTTTATTGGGATGGAGTAGGAGATCTGAACTACGAATGGGATGGAGACGGTCAAGATGGCGGTCAATATTATGGAGAAACATATGCAATCCCAGAGGAATGGGATATAGAAGAAACAGTACCAGATGAATCTCTTCCAATTCCAGCACCCGAGAACATACTCAGCTGGTGGAAACCTCAATACATTTGCACTGCCGTATTGGTAAAAAGAGCAGGTCTCACAGCTAAGTTTAAAGCAATAGTGAGAAACATCGGACTTCCAAGCATACAACCCCTTATGATCAGAGTTGGTATATGGAAGATTCTTCCGCTCCCTGGATCTACAGAGATAAAACTGGGGATCCTTGGTGGTTTTGGAATTGGCTGGAGAAGGGTTATAACAGGTTCATATCCATGGGGTTTGTACGGTGGAACTGTTGTAGTTTGGACTGACTGGGGCAATCAAGTCGATGAATATCTCGACTCGGCTAACTTGTTACCGCGGATAAGACGATTTGTATCAAATAGCATACCTGGAGCGTCTACGTCTCTTAGATGGTGGGTTCCCTGGAACTGGTGAAACCAAGGTAATCGGAGGAACAGTCAATAATTGAAAAAATATCAAATAGGTTCTTATAGAAGAACCTAATCTATCTTTATTTTTTCATAAAAAAAACATTAACCTACTTGGAGACTCTAAGATGAAAAAACAAGGAATCGCTATATTCCTTACATTTTTTCTATTAATAATAACGTTATGCGGCTGCAATGAAAACACAGTTAATGATAGAGAAAAATTTGTCGGAAGATGGAGATATGAACCAGAGGGGTTTGATATTTCAGGGACATATGCTTTTTATGCCAATGGTACTTATGTTTTGTTAGAGGAACCTGAATCCAGAGGGACATGGGATATCATAGATAACAAGTTAGTCACAACCTATCTCGGCATGGAAGATTCTTCATACTATGCTTTTTCAGATAATGATAAAACACTTACGCTAACAGATGTAGATGATCCTTCTTTTTCTATGATTTTAGAAAAAATAAGTTAAAACAACTATGACAATATTAAAGACATTATGATTGTTTGTATGGGCCAGGCCGAAATTATATATCACAATAGATATAGTAATGTTGACCTTATCCTGTCTTTTCTTTTAGTTAACAACAGGAGGAATTAGTATCAATGATATAAAGGATTCTATTCTAATTAAAATCAAAATTTTACTTAGATTTTTAAATCTTAATATAGTATCGGGCTTTTAACTTTTACAAGGTGAGCCCGCCTTGAGCCTGACAATGGTTGTCATGGTTTGTTTTAAGGAGAAAAATTACTTATTATCGGTTTAAACACTTTTTAAAAGAAATAACTTAATCTCGAATACCGAGGCTAATAGAAATAAATAAAAAGGCATCGGCATGCACCAAGCCAATTCATAATATGGACTTTTAAAAGGAATATCCTTATTTTCTCCAATTTTTCTGTTTTTTTCCCTGTTTAATAAGCTCAATGTTGATAAATCTAATAATATTTATTTTACTATAATAAAAAGGAGAAAAACATAATGTCTGATCTTAAAAATCCGGTTGTATTGAACTATCGATTTTTCATAGGTTCATTGATAATGATTTACTTAATCTTCTTAGTTATTAGTATTATTTCATGATTCAGGCAATAATAAGAAGGAAAAAATAAATGGTTAAGAAAAAATCTAAAAATAAAAAGATAAGAAAAAAGAAGCTTGAAAGTACTTGGGGAAAGACATTAAATGATCTTATATAGTAATCAACATGATAATATCGTACCGTATTATGACTATTGATGGTTGATAATTTGATTAGAAAGGACGTATGACATAGAGCAAACATCTTTATGTTTGCATTCCCATCCACTCCCATAATGCTCTTGTCTACGTCTCTATTTTTTATTATATTTAGACAATAAGTTTTTTAAACCAGTTTGATTCCATATTTGGAAGTTTATGAAAATTGATAATATCAATAAACAAATTATATTTCTACTTCAAAAGGATGCCCGTATTACATATAAAGAAATTGCTGCTGAGCTTAAACGATCTGAAACTACAATTAGAGATCGTATTAAAGCTATGGAAAGAGTTGGTATTATTCAGGGTTATACTGCTCTTATTGATAAGACTGCTCTTGGTTTGAATTTTTTTGCTATGATTTTTGCAAATCCTGTTTCATCTTCAGATCTTGATTCGATTACAGATAAGGTAAAAAAAGTAAAAAACGTGTTACGAGTTTATCAGATTTCAGGAAATAAAAGGCTAGCAATTTTTATGGTTGCACCTTCTTATAAAGAATTGAAAGAGATTATTAAATCTCAGCTTCTTCCTCTGGGTTTGAAAGATGAAGAAATTGTAAGTGTCCTGGAAGCTGATAGAGAGTTTATTTCGCCTTTAGAAATACCATAGGATATGAAACAGGTTTTTTACATTTTTTATTTGTGAATTCCGTGTTTAGTAGTGTTTTTTCCTTTGTTTTTGAGGTTTTTCTCTGGATATTATTATGAATTTATGGTATTTATCTGGTTAATGCTTTTGGACAGGGTGTCTAAAAAGCAGAAATTAAAATTAATATAAATAAAGAGTAAGAATGAGAGCGTGAAGAGGTATTCTAAACATTCTCCTCCCTCATGAGCTCTCATTTCTTATAACAACAAATAAAGAAAGTAATAGGAGGTTTGAAAAAGTATGATGCTTGGAAATCAGCCAATAATTATATTAAAAGAGGGCACTACAAGAGAAAAAGGTAAAGGGGCTAGATCAAACAATGTGATGGCTGCTCTTGCAATATCTGATGCTGTAAAGTCAACTCTTGGTCCTAAAGGTATGGATAAGATGCTTGTAGATTCAATGGGTGATGTTGTTGTTACCAATGATGGAGCAACCATTCTAAAAGAAATAGATGTAGAACATCCAGCAGCAAAAATGATCGTAGAAGTAGCAAAAAGCCAGGATGAAGAATGTGGAGATGGTACTACAACTGCTGTTATTCTTACTGGAGAACTTTTAAAATACGCTGGTGAACTTCTTGAACAAAATGTTCATCCAACAGTGATAACCCAGGGTTTTAAACTTGCATCTGACAAAGCAATAGATATGCTTAATCATGGTGCTATTTCTATTAAAAAAGATGATAAGCAGACCTTACGTAAGATAGCTATGACTTCTATGTCAAGCAAGGGTGGTACAGGTCCTTTTAAAGATATTCTTGCAAATGTTGTAGTTGATGCAGTTACTAGTGTTGCCGAAGAGAACAATGGTAAAATTACTGTTGATATGGATAATATTCAGATTCAGAAACAAAAAGGTGGCTCTATTGACGATACTGAAATAGTAAAAGGTATTATTCTTGATAAAGAACGTGTTCATGAAGGAATGCCAAAGCAAGTTAAAAATGCTAAAATTGCACTTGTTAATGCTGCTATTGAAGTTAAAAAAACTGAGGTAGATGCCCGTATACAGATTAATGATCCTACACAGCTTCAAGCATTTTTGGATGAAGAAGAAGGAATGCTTAAAAAGATGGTCGACAAGGTTGTAAAAAGTGGAGCAAACGTACTTATTTGTGAAAAGGGAATTGATGATATAGCTCAATATTTCCTTGAAAAACATAATCTCTATGCAGTAAGACGTGCAAAAGAAAGCGATATGGAAAAACTTGCAAAAGCAACCGGTGGAAAAATTGTAGCAAACCTTGACGATCTTAAAAGTAATGATTTAGGTTTTGCAGGTCTTGTTGAAGAACGTAAATTTGGTGATGATAAGCTTACATTTATAATGGATTGTAAAAATCCAAAAGCAGTATCGATATTGTTACGTGGTGGAACAGAACATGTAGTAGATGAACTTGAACGAGGATTATATGATGGTCTATTTGTTGTAAAAGTAGCATTAGAAGATGGAAAGATGACAGTTGGCGGTGGTGCAGCTGCAATAGAATTATCAATGGCTCTCCGCGACTATGCACCATCTGTTGGTGGCCGTGAACAAATGGCTATAGAAGCTTTTGCTCATGCTCTTGAAGTTGTACCTAAGACTCTCTCTGAAAACGCTGGTCTTGACCCTATTAATATAATGCTAGAAATGCGACGACTTCATAAAAAAGGAAACAAATATGCTGGTGTCAACGTGTTCAATGGTAAAGTAGAAGATATGTTCAAAAATGATGTCATAGAACCCTTACGTCTTGGAGTGCATGAGATTCAAACTGCAACAGAAGCTGCAACAATGATACTGAGAATTGATGATGTAATTGCTTCTAAATCAACAAAACCAACACCAGGTCCATCTGGAAATGTTGGAGGAGATATTGATGAGTATTAAAAGAAATCATTATATTTTTAAACCCAAGAAATGGATTCTAAATAAAATTAAACATAAAAGAAATAAAAACAGAAGATAATTAGATATCAAAAGGAGATTTAAAATATTATTTTTCTCATTACAGTTAAACAGGGAGAGAAATAGTTTAGGTTCGAGGTAGTTATGAGCGAATTAGTAATCGATTATTTCTATGCAATTACGGTTTTTATGGCAATTTTTGCAATTGTAGATCCTATGGGAAATATCCCAATTTTTTATACTTTAACTCATAGATTTACAAGAGAAGAACGCTTACGTATTGCAAAAAGAGCAGTAATTGCTGCAATAATTACACTTGTTGTTTTTGGACTTATTGGTCAATATATTTTCATGATGTTTAGTATTACTATTCCTGCATTTAGAATAGCAGGAGGACTCTTGTTATTTAGGGTTGCATTTAATATGCTTTATGGTGTCACTCCTGGTACAAAGTCAACTGAGGAAGAAAAAGAAGAAACTCTTGAAAAAGAGATGATAGGAATTGTTCCTATGGGCATTCCATTACTTGCTGGTCCTGGTGCTATATCTACTGTTATGCTTTATAATTCACAGGGCAATCTTGGAAGTAGTATAATTGTATTTATTTCAATATTTGCCACGCTCTTAATTACATATGTTCTACTTAGAAATGTTGATAGGATTTTTAATAGACTTGGACGTGTTGGTTCACTTGCGATTTCACGTATAATGGGTTTGATACTTGCAGCAATTGCTATTCAATTTTTAATTAATGGAGTGCATCAAATTGCGCTTGAATGGGCTGCGGAATTAGGAGTTTAAAGAGATATTATGGTTGAAGAGAAAGTTCGTGTGGAATTAATAGTTCATGGATCTGTTCAAATGGTCAGTTTTAGATATAGAGTATCTGATATTGCAGATGACCTTGGAATAGTTGGTAGAATAATAAATAAACCAGATAAAACCGTTAATATTATTGCAGAGGGTGAAAAATCTAAGATACAAGGATTTGTTGAACGAATTAAAATCCGTCCTTTATCATCTGAACAAATAAAAGAACTACAAGAAAAAGGTGAGTTTGTTCCACCTCAGCCTCTTGCAAAAGTTGAAAAAGTAGAAGGTGGGGAGAATTATTTAACTTATACTGGGAAATACCATAAATTTGAAATAATTCCTGAGGAACATGAAAAAGAACTTGTGAATTCGTTAAGAACAGCTTCTCATCTTATTGATCGTTTAAGAACTGATATGTATTATAATTTTCAAACATTAAATAATAATTACATACAATCATTGGAGAAAATCAGAAATAAGCAAGGAGATGTTGCTATGAATAATATAAATTTTAAAAAAACTAAGTTAGAAAATAAAGAAGTCATAAAAAGAAATGGCGAGAAAGAACCATTCATTAAAGAAAAAATTGTTGTAAGCGCAGTTAAGGCAGGGGCACCTGTTAGTATAGCAAGAGATATAGCTAAACAGGTTGAGGAACATCCTGAAGATGAACTTAAAACAAAATGGATACGTCAATATGTAATAAAAAAGTTAAAAACGCACAATTCAGATTGGCCAGAGCATTACATAAATTATGATGAAGGGGTGAAACGTCTTAAAAAATATCATCCCTAATTATCCTTGAAAAAATTAGAATTTGATATCATTTGTTGGTTTTCTTCAATTTTTACACCAATTTACACTGGAAAGGCACCTCAATATTCATCAATTTGTTTTTGGTATAATATTTTGGAACTATGAGAATTCCAAATGGAGGAAAAAATATGAGACCAACTAATGAGAATAATATTATATGGCCATGGGAATACAATCAGGACAAATCCTCTAAATGGTATATAACAGATCACGTAAAGAGAAAAAAAGCCAAAAAGAGATTAGCAGCGTCAGGTATCGTAACAAAATTAGTAACAAATGGAGAATGGCTTAAGACCTATAAAATGCCTTGTTTAAAAGGCCTATGCGATGGAATAGTAGAGGTAGAAAAGATCGGGTATAGGAATGGCATAATGTATGTACGATGCAAGAAATGTGGCTATATTCAACAGATGCTTGAGTTGCCTAATAACTAGTTGTAGAGTTTTGATTTAACTTTCCTCAAAGAGGTTAAATAAGGCTAAGAACATGAAAATTCCCAAGTTTGGATTGTCTAATTGTGTTGTTACCATTTTTGTCTCACCATTAATAATTTGGCTTATTTGGCTTGGTATTGCTACAGCTCTTGCCGAACCTCACCTGTCAATTCATAATTTTCCTCCAAGTGATTTAGTAATCCAACAAGATGATATCAACCAAAGTATTACATTTAATTTTTACGTATCTAATGATGGAGATAAAGCAACTTATGCTTTTATTTATGTTATGGAATCTGGTAAAGAAAACAAAGTACAATATAGCGGCCCTCGCGCTTTTGGTCCTGGTATGGTGATAAAATACTGTGGTACAGAGACCGCAATTGGAAAACAGTTATTCTTTTTTGCTGGTGAGACTAAGGAAATCACTGTAATAATATCCGCACCAAAAGAAGTAACTAGTAAAGAAATAGTAGTGGGTATAGATTACGACGATAAATCGAAAAATATTACTAGTAATATGGCAGTAGTAAGGTGGGGGTAAAAACAGATGAAGAAAGCAATAAAAAATTAAAAGATCAGATTAATCACCTAAAACATAGTAAATAAAATTATTTATTTTTACTGCTACCTTCCCCTAATTTTTCTTTCAGATTCAATTTTTAATATTAATTTATATAATTTTTTAATATCATTTAAATTAAATCTCAAAATATCTCTATATGGACATTCATCATCAACAACAGCACTTTTATATTCTTTATTAAAAATAAGAGGATAAAGCTTACATCCTTCGGGTCTACTTTCATAAATTAAACAGATTTTTCCATTGTGAAAAACACATTTTCTATCTTTATTTTTTAATTTCAGCCAACCTTTTTTACTTTTAACAAAATAATTTCTATTATAGCCTTTCTTTTCTATTTTTTCAATATCATTATTTGACAATAACATTGAAGTTTTTATACAACATTTTATGCATTTATTTCGAATACAAGTATTTCTTTTCAAGTGATATCTTAAAAAAAGCTGATGTTTATCAATTTTAACTTTTGTTTTCTTTTATTTTTCTTGTTTTTTCCTTGGAAAACGCTCTCAACTTTTATAATCTTAACAGAGTCTATAAGGTTGTAATTTAAACAATAATCAGTAAAATTTGAGGTTTTTCATATGGCACGAAAACCTGGTAGTATGTACAGATATGCAAGAGGCATGCCTTCCACAAGAAGAGAGTATATGGGAGGTGTACCATCTTCTCGAATCACTCAGTTTGTATCAGGAAACAAAAAAGGATTTTTTCCTGTACAATTATATCTATATGCAAATGAATCATGCCAAATTCGACATACAGCGTTAGAATCAGCTCGTATTACAGCAAATAGAGCGTTAGAAAAAAACGCAGGGTTAAATGATTATAGATTAATAATCAGAGTTTATCCTCATCATGTTTTAAGAGAAAATAAACAGGCAACTGGAGCAGGTGCTGATCGTGTTTCACAAGGTATGCGTGCTTCTTTTGGAAAAGCAGTTGGGACTGCTGCCCGTGTGCAATCAAATCAGGTAATTATGAGTGTTGAAACATTTGAACGGAATATTGAATATGCAAAAGATGCTCTTAGAAAAGCATCTTCGAAGTTGCCCTTACCTTGTAAAATAAAATTTGCGAGCTGATAATATTGGGGAACATTAGACAAATAAACATCAAAAATATTGCGATAGAACTTTTAGAAAAATATCCAAAACAATTCATTGCTGGAGATTTTCAACATAATAAAATTAAAGTTGCAGAGTTAACTGATGTAAAAAGTAAACTTTTACGAAACCGTATAGCAGGTTATGTAACCAGACGGTTATCGCCTCACAAGAAAAATAAAGAGATGAGTGTGATTTAAAATGGATAATGCAAATTTAGAAAAAAAGATAAATGTAACATCCTGTTATGATCATTTAGGCGGTCTGTTAGGAGAAGCTCTTCTTAAATTTTTTTTAAAAGAGAATTTAATAAAAATTTTTGACAATGAGTATGTTATTACAGATAAAGGATGGGATGAATTAGAAATAATTGGGATAGACGTAGATAAACTTCGTTCAACAAAAAGAAAAATTGTTAACATCTGTTTTGAAAGTAACCATGGCATCCTCTACGAGCATTTGGGATCATATCTCGGGGATTTACTAAAGGAAAGGATGATTGAATTAGACTGGATAAAAAAGAAAAATGAAAAAATATATCTACTCACTGAAAAAGGTTTAACAGGTTTAGAATCTATGGGTGTAAAGATTAAAACATTGGCATTGAGACAAAAAAGTCTAATCTAAAAATGTTTTATTTTTTGAGGAGAAAGATTAATTTGAATCAAGCGAAAATTAAATCTTTAGAAAAAATTTATTCTCAAATTCAAAATTTTAAATGTCAGCACTGTCATCAATGCTGTGGACCAATAATATGGTTTGAACCTGAAGAACTTTTAATAAGAAATTATTTGGAAAAAAACAAAATAAAACGTATTTTATGGACAATAGAAGAATTTAAACAAAACCATATGAGATGCCCCTATCTAATAGATGATAGATGTATAATATATCCTGTTCGTCCTATTGTATGTAGATTACAAGGTAATATTTCTGAATTAAAATGTAAGTCATCAAATGATCACAGATTAATGTCTGAAAAGGAGTTAAATAATATAAGAGAAGAATTTGTTAAAGTGATTAAACAAACAAATGGAATGAATATATTCTACAGTACACTTAAATTAAAAAATGAGTGTATATCATGAAAGTAAAAACTGGAAATGATGAATTTTGCCTTTTTTGTATGGAATGGCGAAAATATGATGAAAAAGGCAGATGTAGAATCTGCAAACACATTATTCATAGAGAAAATAAAAAATCTGAAAAAGAAGGATATAATAAATTAAAATCCGAATCACCATCATTTGAATTTGATATAGATGAGGATATCGATGACAGTGATTATTAGATAACATCTATGTATGGCAATCAATTATTAAAACCATTTTGTATTACCTGGCTTATATGAAAATCAAATCAGTTTCAGCTTATCCATTAGAACTTAAATTAAAAGAGCCTTTTGCTATTGCAAATGAAACAATGGAAATAGGTGAAAATGTTTTTTTTAAAATTGAAACTGATGAAGACATTACTGGATGGGGTTGTGCAACACCTGATAGTGTAACATCTGAAACAAAAGATACTGTAATTGATAATTACAACAATATAATTAAAAATGTTTTGATTGGACAGGATCCAACTAGAATTCATTTTTTAAATGATATTATTGAAGATAAAATAAAGGGCAATCCTTCGTTAAGAGCAGGCATTAATATGGCTCTTTATGATATTCTTGGAAAGAAGGCAGAGATGCCCTTATTTAGGCTTCTTGGAGGGTATAGAGATAAAATTGAAACCTCTGTAACAATAGGTCTGAACCCTGTTGATAACATGGTTGAAAAAGCAAAAGATTTTGTTTCGCAGGGTTTTACTTGTCTCAAGGTTAAATGTGGAATGGATCCTGATCAAGATATTGAAGTAGTGCTTGCGATAAGAAGTGCAGTTGGTCCAAATATTAAAATCCGTTTAGATGCAAATGAAGGCTACACTCTTGAAAAAGCCTTACGTGTGATTGAAACACTCGAGAAACTTGGAGCAGATATTGAAATGCTTGAACAACCAACTCCAGCTAAATATTTATATGCTTTAAAGGAGGTAACAGCACAATGTCCAGTTCCAATCATGGCTGATGAAACAGCTCTTACTCTTAGAGACAGTCTTAAAGCCGTTAAAATGGAAATAGCAGATATGATTAATATTAAACTTATGAAAATCGGAGGGATTACAAACGCTATCAAAGCAAACACTTATGCAGAAATTGCAGAAATACCTGTAATGATAGGTTGTATGAATGAATCAATGGGCGCTATGGCAGCAGGGGTACATTTTGCCTGTGCTTTTAAAAATGTACAATATGCAGACTTAGATTCTGCCTTAGATTTTGAAAAAGATATAGTAAAAGGTGGAGCTACTTATAAGGATGGATTTGTCATTCCGTCAAATAAACCAGGGCTTGGAATAGAGGTTGATTTGTAAGTGGAAAAAAGCCATAATGAAGTTCTTAAAGATATTCCATCATATAGTCGTTTTTTAAAGGTAGAAGAAATTGATAATTTAATAAATTTGATTACAAAATTACCAGGTGTAAAACATAAAATCATTGGAAAGTCATTAAATGATGAACCTCTAGTTATGCTTGACATTGGAAAAGGAGAAAAAACTGCATTGATAATTGGAGTACCTCATAGCGATGAACCACTCGGTAGTTTGGTTATAACATTTTTTTCTCGTTGGCTTGCAACGCATCCTGAAGCAGAGGGATTTGGTTGGAGATGGCTATTCATACCTATGCTTGAAAGAAGAGGAATGCGATTAAATGAAGGATGGTTCTATATGCCCAAGTCACTTGCAGCTATAGCAAAATCTAACTTTAGAGAACCAACAGAGGATCAGTATGAATGGACATTCCCAATTCAATACAAGGATTATGAATGGACAAAATCTAGACCTGAAACACTTGCTGTTAAAAATGTACTTGAACAAGAAAAACCAGATTTATTATGTAATCTTCATCATTGTGGTTTTAACAATGCATATTTTTATCTTAGTGAAGATTTTCCTGAAGTTTATCCAAAACTGAGGAAACTTGCAGCAAATCTCAGGATGCCTTTATCAGATACAGCACCTGATGTTCCATTTGGAAAAATGTTTTCCCCAGGCTTTTATCAGATGTATGGATTAAAGAATTATCTTGATTATTATAGTAAAAAAGATCCAATTGTATTAACTACAATTAAAAGAGGTGCCTGTAGTGATGAATGGTATCAAAAACAGATTGGAGGGTTCAGTTTCAACTGTGAAGTTCCAATGTACCTATCATCAAAACTACAGGATAAAAAATCATCAGATAAAAGTTACAAAAAAGTAATTGAAGAACGCTATCATAGAAAGAAAAATAGACTAAAATACTCAATCAGACTAATTAACATTATAAAAGACTATTCAGACCTAGGCGATCCCATTCTTCTAGATGTTGCTGAAAAACATATAGCAAATGCGCAAAACTCATTAGATCATGAAAAGAGGACACTAACAGCTACTGAGGACAAAATAGCATCAAATGCAGAAGTTTTTGAAAATGAAGTAATCGCAGATTTATTTGACTTGTTCTTTCTTGGCCAAATATGGCGTGTAGCAGAAAGCATTTGTATTAAAGGTAGTACCCCCAAAATATGTCAATTAATGGAGACAGCAGATATTGAAATTAAATCTCTTGGAAAAAGCATTCAAGAAAGAGGAGTATTTTATCATATCCCAATACGTAATTCTGTCAAAATGCAGCTTGGAAGTATTTCAATAATTGCAGAGGCTTTAAAAAACATATAAAAAAGAGTTATTCATCAGAATCATATGAATAACTTTCATATGCAAGACTTCTACTAACTTTTCTGTTTTTCTTATAACCATTTTCTTGTTTATTAACAACCACTGGTGTTTTTCTATGTTTAACAATTTTAAGTAATTTTTGTGTAACATTGATTTTATTGTCCATATTTTACCCTCACATCTCTTACATTTATTACTATATAATTTCGCCAATATCTTATTTATATTCTTTTCGATATTGTTTGAATGCAAGGAGTATTAAAAATTTCTGTTTCACTTATAGAACTCCATTTTTCTTCTTTTAATTTGCAGAAACCAGTTGTATAGCTTTTAATAATTTTTAATAGATTGTTCCTAAGATTTTCAGGAACAAAACAAGGATCACAAGTAGTGCTATGAATATGAATTTTTTCAACATGATCAATAGGCTTAACCTTTGGAGTATTACCTTTATTACTAATAAGATAAAATGATTGATTTTTTTCATCTTGATCAAGTCTAAGTTTTGAAGGATCAACTCGATCTGGAAAATATTGAATATCTTCGTTCTTAAAGTTCATTATTTTTGGATCCGCTTTATTTGCTAATAGAAAAAGTAAAACACCCATGCATTTTGAACACGTTCCACAAGGTACAATTTCGCTTTTTTCAAAATGACATGAATGACATGATCGCTGATATCTAGCAAGATCCAGGTAACGTTTAACAAGTATTCTTTCTACAATTAAACCAGATATATTTCTAACTGCTGACCATTGAAACAAACCAGGTATTCTTTTTACATACCAATCATTCATGACAATATCATAGTCCTGATGTTGGTCATATATTCCATAATAATGTTTAATTCCAAGATACTCAGGAGTGGATCTTAAATCATCAAACTCACTTCCTATTAGAAGATTACCAATTTTTTTATCAGCAAATATTGGTAATAGTAAGAAAACATAGTATGGGAAAATACAAAGACGAATAGGATAAGTATCAGCCCATACCTTCCTATGATCAGATCTGATAAATTTTAAATTATCAAGCATAAAAACATAAAATCTGTCAATATTGGTCCAAACACGCTGGGTTTTATTATCAACACTTTTGTGATATCTATAAGCAGGTAAAGCAGTTCTCCAGTGACCTCCGCTTTCGTTCACATATAAAGGATATGTCTTGCATCCTATTTCATTTAGCAAACCATAAGTTAGAAGGCTTTCTTTACCTCCACTTGATAGAATACCGCAACTGCTCTTATCCATAACTGATGAAATTGCTATATCATTGTAGACTTGAGATGGTTCAATTATAGCTTTTGAATTAGCATCCTCTGGTTTTACATCTTCTTGTTTCGGAAAAAAATCTGGAAGAATATAGTTAGCCCTTCTTCGCAGTATCTTATTTACAAAAATATCTCTGCTAAAAATTCTATTTAACTCGTTTAAAATATCAAAATCTTTTTTACTTATGAGAAAATTCAACTTGAACTTCTTAGAAAATAAACCATAATTTAAAAGTGGCATTGTAAAAGCAAGTCGTAATAGTGGAAGATACTCATCTTTTACTTTTTCTTGATATTTTAACATAATTGAGAAAGCAGATTCATCACCATCTGTTTTATTTAGAAATATATTTGTTTTAACACTTTTACCATTAATTATTGGTTCTGAAATTTCAATTGAAGAAAAACAAACCATATCTGGTATTTTACTTGGCATTAAGTTCCTCCAAAAAATCAACGATTTCACTAACACTGTCACTCAAAGGCTCAATTACAGGGACATTGAAAATTTTCTTCAGTTTTATTTTTGTATTTTTAATATCTCGTTTATCCATATTCTCACGATTTATACCTATTCCTAATAAGGGTTTTTCAGTCAGTAGCTCTGCAATTTTGACAACCCTCTGAGGATCAGGCATTGGATAATCTGGAAAACCATCAAGATGAGGTCTCTTTGGAGCATCAACTAATAAAAAACCATCAATGTGACCAGCAGCAAGTATTTCAAAACCACCTGGGAAAAAAGGATGAACGAGACTTCCTTGCCCTTCAATAATCATAATATCTGGTCTTAAATCATTCCAAGAATCAATAATAGCACCCTCTATTCCACCAGCCACAAAATCATTAATCATTGCGTCAAGGACAACACCATGTGGCCAACCCTGCATCCAACCAGTTTGACCAGTATAAATCATGTCAGTTTTTCTACCTCTTTTCTTAAGCTCTTCATTTATCATAACAGCTATAGTTCTTTTCCCAACTGCAGAGTCAGTTCCTAAAATTGCAATACGAGTTGATTTAACCTCTTTGATTTTACCTGTATAAAATCTTTTATGATCACGAAAGATCTTTCTTACATCTGTAATTTCACAACCATTTTTTTTTGCAAGTTTTTCAAACACAAGATCTTCTGATATAAACTGATGAAGACCAGATACAACATCGAGACCCTTTTCAAGAGCCCAAATAACGGCTTTATCATAGCCTTCAGGTAAAACACCTCCCTCTGAGACAGCTCCAATAATAAAAGTATTTGCATCTGACTTATTATAAGCTCTATCAAGATCATTGTAAAGAGGTATATTTCTTTTTATACCATCTAAAATTTTACCTGCATCGCCTTCAATAAGTGTAGTATCAACAACACATGTTACATCAAATCTTTTACTATATCTAACAAGACCATGAGCAGTTTTACCATCAGCGCAATTAAAAAACTTATCTGCGTAAACAATAGCATGTTTTTTAGACATTACCTTCCCCCCCAAACTCCAATTTGAATTTATGTGTAATTTACTTTCTCCCCGTCAAAATAATAACATATCGATCATTAGGTAATGGATCCTTTTTATGTCTTTCTAAAAGTGCAATAAGACCAGCAGTAGAGGCAGGTAACACACTAAGCCCCTCTTTTTCCCTTAAAATTTTCGAAAAAAACATCATATTTTTATCACTAGCATAAGCACCCCATCCACCAGATTCTCCAATAGCTTCAAGCGCATAATCACCATCAATAGAACGCCAATTAATCAAAGGCTCATTAACAGCAGTTTCATGAATCTTTTCTGGAGACAGATCCTCACAAGTAGAAAGATTTTTCAAAAAGGCTTGAATGACAGGATTTTTTCCAAAAGATGAACCAGCTATTATCCTAGGAATCTTAGATGTTTTACCACGTCTATAAAGACTAACAAAACCTTTGTAAACTCCAGCAAGAGTAGTACCATTAGAAACAGGCATTGCTACAACAGATGGTGCATCACGCAGTTCATCATAAATCTCATAGGCTATCTCACCATATGCACGGAATTGAATCATAGTGTTCTCCCCGCCAGCATTAGCATCATAAAACTCTTTTTTATCAGCAATATCCTGAGAAACCTTCACTGCATTTTCATAATCTCCAGCTACACGAATGATCCTTGCACCATTTTCCTCAATTTCCTTAATCCTACTGGTATGATAATTTTCAGGAATATATATCTCACAATCTAACCCTGAAATAGCTGCAGCAAGAGAAATTGCCGCTCCATAATTTCCACAAGTGGCAACGGTAACAGTATCGTAACCTCTCCTTAATGCATCCATAACTTGAGCAAAAGCAATACGATCTTTCTGAGTACCCGTTGGAGTAGTTCCTTCGAATTTTAAAAAAATTTGACGAAGACCAAACTCACGTTCAATATTTCGAGCACGAGTAAGATTAGTATCACCAATCTCAGAGTCAATAATATCCTCCAAAGCTTCTAATCTTTCTTCTAACGAACGATTTCTATCAGCTGCTATTTTTCTTTGCGAATCAAGCTCAGGAGCTATTGGAGGAAATTGAGATTTTGCTCCATCTAATATATTTACAATTGTATCTGGCCTAATATTATTGGAATTTTTATTATTAGAAGATTCGCCATTTTTTGATTCTAAATCTGAAGGCATAATATGGCCACTAACTAAATTAACATTAGCATTATAGCATTATATAAAAATATCGAAAGAAGTTGATAGGTAAGTTATATAGATACAATGTTGGATTCAGGTGAAATAATTGAAATTAATTAAGATAATTTTTAAAAAAATCCTGATCAAGGTGATACATGGAATCGTTCGACTCTCAATACGATTATGACAGTACTGTTTTTTCTCCAGATGGGAGACTTTTTCAAGTTGAATATGCTAGAGAAACAATTAAAAAAGGATCTACCACATTGGCGTTAAAATATAAAGATGGGGTCTTGCTACTTGCCTATAAAAATATTTCCTCAAATTTAATTGAATCATCTTCCATTGAAAAAATAACTCAAATTGATAACAACTTTGTATGCACATATATAGGTTTATCTGCTGATGCCAGACATCTGATAGAGTATTCCCAAGAGATAGCTGCTAATTATAGGTTATGGTATGATGAACAAATAACGATAAAGGGTTTGGTTGAGGAAATTTGTGCTTACAAACATTTATTTACAACCTTTAGTGGATTAAGACCCTTTGGTTTAGTCCTTATTATTGCAGGTATTGATTCTACGGGTATCCATTTGTTTGCAACAGATCCATCCGGTGCATTTCTAGAATATAAAGCGTTTTGCGAAGGAGAAAAAAATGATAATATTTTAAAATATTTAAATAAGTTTTATTCTGAAGATTTAACGCTTGATAAAGGGATAAAACTCGCTTTTAGTTCTATTAAAAAAACTTTTAAAAGAAAAATAAACATTGATGGTATAGAAGTTGGAATTATTAATAGAAGTAAGACGTTTTATAAACTTTCAAAAAAAGAAATAGAAAAAATGATAAAATGAGTGACGTCCTCTCCGGCATAAATGCCGGAGCTTCCTACTAGGCACAGTTTGTTGTCGTTGAAAAAACATCTAACCTGGTTTGTTGAAGTCGTTGATCACGAACATATTGTATCACTGTCTCTGCATCTGTATCACCAACGCTTCGATAAAACTTCCCTGGACTCCAGAACTGACCTTTAGGGTATCGGCATTTGAAATGTGGTTTTCTTTTGAACAGTTCATGTGATGATGTACCTTTCAAAAGTTGAAGAGCTTTTGAAACACTCATCGTTGAAGGTATTTCAACAACTGTGTGGATATGATCTGACATAACACTTAGTTCGTTTATCTTAATTTTATGTCTTTCAGCTACCTCTTTCAAAATTTCTTCACAAAGTTTTTTATTTTCCTCTCGCTTAAACATATTGTACCTATACTTGGGACACCATTCCAAATGGTACAAATTCTGGCCAATACTATGGCTACCGCTAACTAAATCCATATTTGTTTGCTCCTAAGCAGGTGTTCTAAGGCACTCGCCTTTGGCGAGTGCGCCTGCCTAAGGAGTGAAAACATTTGTTATAAGAAAAGAGTTTATCTGGAGAAAAACCGCGATTCATCACCCAAACTAAAGTTTGGGGATTTCTCGCTTACAAGGTGTTAAAAATCATGTTAGTGTTTGTTTTTTCGGTAGCATATTAGTTATTAGATGACCGCTCAACTATATTTTAAAACGTATTTCTACATCTTTTATTTCATCTACACCCTTAAGAGATCTTAGCATCCCAGTAATCGTCTTTTTTATAAACTGTGACGGAAACTCAGTAAGTATTACAGGTTTTCCATTTACCCTAACACTTACTTCCTCTTCTACATGGTCTTTGTTCTTAGCGACTTCACTCTTTATTATTGCGATAACGCCATCGAAATCCCCTTTATATGAAAATATCGTGTTATCGCGTTCGGGTATATCCCCTATTCGTATTTTAGGAATACTAGGATCATGAGCACCCTCAACAAGTACAACATCATACCCTTCTACTTGATTGATATGTTGTAGAATTTCATCTATATCCTTGTTTTCCTTGAGCATAAAATCGGTTTCAACTGGTGAAGATAAAACCACGAGTTTAGACCCTGCTTGACTATGTCTCCAGGTGTCTTTTCCTTTGGTATCTATACCAATTTTCTTATCAGTAATTTTTACTGTGGCTAATTTATATCCGTCATCAGTCAATCGATTGATTATTTTCTCAATGAGTGACGTTTTACCTGTATCTGACTCTCCGTAGAATCCAAAAACAGTAGGAGTTTTCATGGTATCGCATATAGCAGTAGAGGGTATATGTTTTTACCTTTTGCCTTATAGAACCATAAATTCAAAATATTCTCTCTCGTTAACTTATCTTGATTATTTTCATGAAAAACAAGCCATATATTGCTCTTTTCATTTCGATTGTATCTGTCTCGTTTGCAGCTATATTTATCACTACTTTGATAGACGGGTATGGTACCTCGCCTCTGTCTATTGCGTTTTATCGTTTGTTGTTTACTACTTTGCTTATTCTACCAGTTGTCCTGCTGCATAAAAAAACAAGGGATGAACTCTTTGGTCTTCCGCGTTCGACATTGTTTGTTATGATAGGTATTGGTGTTATTCTTGCTGCGCATTTTGCCTTGTGGATTACTTCGCTTGAATTTACTTCTGTGGCTAGTAGTGTTTTGTTGGTTACTGCGCATCCTGTTTTTGTTGGACCGATTTCACACTTTTTTTTCAAAGAGAGGCTTTCCTCTGTTAACACAGTGGGTATTATCTTCTCTATGATTGGTGTGTTTATTTTGGTTACTGGTAACTATGGTTTGGGTTCGCTTACTATTGATTCTTTAGAGGGGAATATTTTGGCGTGGCTTGGTGGGGTGGCTGCGGGTCTCTATATTCTTGGTGGTAGGAAGATGCGTAAGACTGTCTCTGTGGTTTCTTATGCCTTTGTTGTTTATACTACTGGGGCGTTGGTTTTGTTTGGTATTTGTCTTTTTTACAGTGCGCCTTTGTATGGTTTCAGTTTACCGGTTTATGAGATAATCTTTCTTATGGCCGTGGTTTCAGGGATTTTTGGTCATACTTTGTATAATTGGTCGTTGGGGCATGTCCGCGCGTCTGTTGCTTCTGTGGCGTTGCTTGGTGAGCCTCTTGGTTCGACGTTGCTTGCTTTTGCTATTCCTTGGATTTATCAGATTCCGTCACAGTATACTCTGATTGGTGGGGCGGTTATTCTTTTTGGTATTTATCTGACTGCGAGGAATACTTCTTTGAAAAGTGTTAAAACCTGATGTTTTATTCTTATAAATCTGGTATTAGATGAGAGATATTGAAAATCTTGTTTCAAAGGTTAAAAAATACAAAGATGCAGTAGTTCAACAACAGTTTGAGAGTAAGAAAAACATGGTTGCCTATGTAACGGTGAAAGATAAGCCTCGTGTGTTGAAATGGTTTGTACCAGGTTTTAAACGTCAGATGCAGACTGAATATAACGTTCTTAAGAAGGGTTCTTCGGATCTTCAGATACCGTATTTGTATGAGATGGACGAGAAAAATAATGTGCTTGTTATGGGTTATATTATTGGGGAGAACCTGTGTGATGTTGTTAACGATGAAAAGACTGCAGCTGGTGAGAAAAAAAGGCTTATGATGTTATTAGCTGAATGGTTTGCTAAGTTTCACAGTTTTTTTAAAACAACGGATAAGTTTCGTATTCGAGGGGATTCGATTCTGCATAATTTTATTCTCTCGGATAAGATCTGGGGTGTTGATTTTGAGGAATCCAGATTTGGTAAACCTGTGGAGGATATCGCAGGGATGTGTAGTAGTATTCTTAGTACTGATCCTATGTTTAGTTCTGAGAAGTTTCAGCTTTGTAGGACTTTTATAGAATCTTATAAGAAGTCGGTTGGTTGGAGTCTTGGGAACGTGTATGATGAGATAGCTTATGCTTTGCTTGAGAAGATTCAGTGGCGACCTAAAGAGGAAGAGGTGCTTAGAAAGTACAGTAAGAGGATAAGAGAACGAGGTTTAAAGTAAGATATCAATGTCATACCTGGCAGGTTTAGAATTAAATAGCTATGATTACCTATGAAAACACTTCTACGTCTTAATCCTAATCGCTGTACTTAAATCTTTCACCCTTCATCTGCATATGCCACATAATAGTAAGCATCTTTCTGCTTGCTGCAACAGTTGCTTTTGCTTTTCCTTTCTTTTTCATCACCCTATTATAAAGACGTGTTATGGAGCTGTTTTGACAGTATCTAATGTGTACATGGGCAGATTGAACTAGTATCCATTTGATATGCTGATTGCATTCCTTAAGGATTTTTCCATGATGGACATGATTGCCTGATTGAATGGTCCGCGGTGCAAGCCCTGCATAGTTACAGAGTTTCTTTGGATTGGAGAATCGTGGGAATTCACCTATCTCTGTGAGAATCACCATGGCACTGTAATAACTGATTCCAGGAATGCTGGTGAGAAGCATAGCCTGGTCATTACCTTTACACAATGTTTCTATCTTCTCTTGAGTTTGTCTTCTCTCTTGAAGCAAAGCTTCAACAATGGTAAGATAGCTGTTTAGTCGATATTGTTCAGACTCTTTCAGCTTGAGATTTCTCAGAAATCTCATACCCTCAGCACCGAAAAGATCACTGAACCTGTGTTTTATCCCGTTTCTTAGTAATATCGCATGGATCTTATTCTTGTACCTGTTGATATCTTTCCGAAGTGAGATGCTATGTCTGAGAATGTCTCGTTGTTCAATAACCTCTTTTGGCGGTATGTATGCTGTGGCAATAAACCCAGTTCTCAGACAATGGGCGATATTGCGAGCATCCAAAGGATCGGTCTTTATCTTCGACTCGGCAATCACCTTTGTTCTTCTAACATTGACAAGGGTTGTATCAACTCCAAGGGAGTTCAATGTTTCATAGACATGATACCATGTACAAGTGGCCTCTATCGCGGCTTTAATATTCTCGCTATCTAATCCGTTTACAAATTCTCTTATACCATTGATGTCGCTTTTGAACTTCTGTTCCTTTAGTATGTTTCCGTGTTTATCCATTGCAGCTGCTTGAATGAAGTTTTTATGTATGTCCATTCCAATATAGGTTGTACGCATAATGGGATATTCACCTCCTATTATTGCGTGGGGCATGTAACGACAAGTACCTATTCGTGCTCAAACTGGTGGCACATATTGACTAGTCGTTATAATGGGGCACCCAATTAGAGTAACAGTCTCAATATGGGACCATAATCATAGCGGGCTGCCCCTGCCCTTTGCCAATTATTTTTAGGAATGGCAAAGAGCCTAAAAGAAGTGTTTTCATGTCATTAGATAAGAGAGCAATTTTATAAAATATTAATTTTTAGTCTTTTTAATTCTCTTTGGAAATAATCTTTAAAATTTGTACTTTCTAATATACTAATTGATTTTTCTTTATCAATTTTACATGTAGATAATTTATAAATATCATATTCATCTTTCCAGATTTTACTGTTAATATATGATTTATTTATCGCTGACATGGTTAAGTGTTTAAGGTCGTATCTTCTATCACATAGAGCTTTAATTTTATAAATCAGTAATAATTCAATTTGGGGAGTTTGCGCAATCAAATCTTTTTGTAGCTCCCATTCCTGGTAATATTTTTGAGTTAAGTCCCATGAAATTTCAATATCTTTATTTTCATGTAGTATATTATGATCAGATAACGAACAAGCATCCAACATTATTTTTTCATTTCCTTTTTCTGTTTTTGTTTCTAAATAATATCTTTTTGAAAATAAACCTTCCTCCTTATAGCCCCTCATTTTATAATATGGCATTAAAACCTTTTCTACACTTTCCTTAGTGGGAAATACGATATCTATATCTCTAGAGCCAAGTGATTTGGAATAAGAATATACTGCCCAGCCTCCAATAATAAAAGGATAATAACCATATATCTTATTTATCCATTTTGTAAGTGTTATTAATTCATTGTATGATGCTTCAGTTATCTCCTTGTGATACCATTCATCCAAATTTAATACCCCATAGCTCCTCAAATAAATCCTTTACCACATATGTCTTACCGTCACATGTCATGTCAATAACTGTTCTTAATTTAGATGTCAAACCATTTTCAACATCTTCTTTTAAATCCATATCTGGACGATATACTTCCAGATCAATTATTCCCCCACTATAGGGTTCAAATTTATTTTTTACCAACTCTGGTTTATCATGATATATGCATATTCGACTACTTCTAAAATAACGTGAATACCTATCTAAAGCACTATCTAGACATAGAATTGATCCATTAGGAAGATTTTCAAGGATCTTTTCCTTTTCGCCTCGAAGAGGAATTCTATGGACTAGCAATTCCTTCATATTCCTAAACAACGGAAATACAGAGATTATTCCAGAGGGATCAACTAAATAGTATTTACTATCTATTTTTTCTACAAACTTTCTTGTTATTAACCAATTTACTACCTTACTTATTTGTCCTTTTGAATATCCAGTTCTGTTTTTAATTTCAATTTGAGTAAATTCTTTGGATAGGAGAATATCTCTAATTATTTTATAAGTTACATTTGATGTAATGTTCATTAAATTGTGAATTGTTCATTATTTAATAAACTTTTCTATTTTTAATGAACATATGTGTTTTATATAGTAAATTGTTGGTAGTATTAAGAGATTTGAACACAAATTTACCAGTAAAAATTACAGAGCCTTGATTTAAGTTCAGTGCCGTATTGAGGCTATGATTACCTATGAAAACACTTCTACGTCTTAATCCTAATCGCTGTACTTAAATCTTTCACCCTTCATCTGCATATGCCACATAATAGTAAGC
>Ga0209636_10000109_pt1 | contig 64985 bp, 53 predicted proteins | sample DeeMarSWOR152_54_FD_187464 | JGI IMG/M metagenome (GOLD analysis project Ga0209636, IMG submission 187464) | Marine sediment microbial communities from White Oak River estuary, North Carolina - WOR-1-52-54 (SPAdes) (version 2) | ecosystem: Environmental > Aquatic > Marine > Intertidal zone >...
CTCTTTTTGATGAATCCGATAGTTTTTTTCATTGATGTCTCCAAAGATTCTAACTCCCTTGGATCCTTCTGGAGGCAAGCCCACTCTGGAACCTTCTGTCCTGGCACTGCTACGGCATAGCAATCCGTCAAATCCCCTTTTCGCTGCTCCTTCGGCACGAATTCAATTTTTACCTTTTGCCCGATGAAGAGTTCCTTTGGGGGTATATGCAGCATCATGGCTAAAGTAGTATCCGCGCCATCAATTTTGACCCACCCCATTGAGAACGGCAATTGGTGCTCGAAAGGAGCTGCTGCAAGGCACTGCACAGTAAAAGTATGGATGACCCCCGTCAATGGAAGATCGACCCATTCACAGTCAGCTACTCTACATTTGGGATTCCAACAATGAGCTCTGGGAGGACAGTATATTGTGTCACACTTGGGACATTTCGTCCCTTTTAGCTTTCCCTCCAATAATCCCCTAAAGAAGGGTGAAACCAGCCCATAACTGTGGGAATAGAGTGCAAAAGCTGCGCGGTCTATCACCATGAATTCTTTTGGCGCTCTTTTTAAAGCTTCTTCAACTGTACCCCCACCCCAAGGTCCCTTTAGAATCTGATGGCCTTTGATGGCCCATAATCCGGTATTGACTATTGGTTCCCAGTATTCATGAGCAGCTGTTGAGTGGTCATCTACTATTGGATAATGTTTGTATTTCACTTCACGCTTTGTGCGTTTTATTTTCCTTACCTTTATTTTTGTCTCTTCCGTTCCGACTTCTGTCATTTCATTCTCTCCGTTTCAATCACTTTCGAAAGTTATCACGGCCCCTTGGCAACCCGTTCCACCATGTCCGGTAATAAGTGCTTTTCTTGCATCGGGTACCTGTAAACCATTCGGGCCACATTTTTCTTTTATCTTTCCAGCAAGCTGCCAATACAGGAAGAGTGTATAATAGAGACTCGTGGCACCCACAGGGTGTCCTGATGCTGTCAAACCTCCGCTGAGGTTGGACGGGCATTCACCACCATATTCAACTGTTCCTTCTCGTATCATGGTTTTTCCTTCTCCTCGGGGGCAAAGCATCAAATCTTCCCATAAACAAAGTTCAACACCGTCATAGGGAGCGAAAAGCTCTATCAGATCCAATTCTTCTAGTGGATTGGTTATACCTGCCTGAGGGTATGCCCGTTTTGCGGCTATATGCAAAGAGGCAAAGTTTGCCATATCGGGATAAGGCGTCTTTATCGGCTCAACAAAGTCGGGATAGATCTTCGCCTCGTTCTTCATCCCTTCGTAGGCGAAATCAGCCGTTCTATCTCCCGGCCTCATCGAGTCTGTCCCCAAGCCAACCCCGGTTATCCACATAGGTGTATCAGTGAAACGGCGAGCTTTTGATTCTGTTGCCATCAATAGAGCGCAGGCGCCCTCACTCATTACTGCACAGTTGAGAACTCTATAGGGCCAGCAAACCAGCCTGTTCTTCCAGTAATCATCCAGTGTTATGGGAACAGTGCCGTGCTGACTCACCCACTGGGAAAAGGGCCAATGCGTAGAATTGTTGTGGTTTTTAACAGCAATTCTACCAAGGTCTTCGCAGGTTTCCCCATACAACTGCATATGACGAACTTGAAGAGCGGCATAGAACGCATTGTAATATCCACCAACTGGAAAGTCCCAATCAGTATCCGCAGCTGACGCGATCATTTCATTTGTTGCAGCAACAGAAACCTCGCACATCCACTCCCAGCCAGGAACCAATATAACGTCATACATTCCTGACTTTATCATGTAGTAAGCATTAACTATAGCATCTATTGATGTGGACCCACCGGACTCAACTCGGTAACCGGGTTTATTATGCAAGCCTAAGTAGTCCTGTATTATCCAGCCCATACACAACTGTCCATTTAAGTGATCGCTAAAATAGCTCATGCACAGTGCATCTATGTCATCTGCCGTTAAGTTAGGCACGTTCTTAAGCAAATCTTGATAAGCTATGGCCACGCCCTCTTCTGCATTCTCCCCATGCCAAAGATCCGGGCGAAATATACCTCCATCGCAAATAGCTACTCTCTCATCTCTACCCACAGTTCACACGACCTAGAGTTTTGTCTTAGACGCCACTGATTCTTATAAATCTAACGCGAAATAGAAGCGTGGTATGCGCACGATGGCAGTCGTTGGAATCGGATAGGCATTAAAGGCTTTTAGCAACCGTTGACAGGGATAATCTTCGAGAGCGAGGGATAATGAAAATCACAATAAAAGACATCACAGAAGAAAATCTGGATGACATTCCAAGACCTTGCAGAAGCTGTCTGTATTGGGAGCTACCTGAGGATTTCAAGAAACTTCGCCAGCAAAATAAGCCTCAATTAGCAGAAGAGAAAAAGAAGGAGTGGTTTATTAAGACTCTAGGAGAGTTCGGAAACTGTGGCAAAATCGTATATCAAGACAAGATGCCGATTGGCTACGCCCAATACGCACCCGTGAGTCACCTTCCTCAAGCAAGAAGCTACAAATCTGGACGACCTGAACGGATAGAAGACAGAACAGTCTTTGTCTCCTGCTTATACATCAGCGAGGAAAGCCAGCGTGGAAAGGGCATCGGAATGAAATTGCTTAACACCGTAGTTATGGACTTGAGAAATAGAGGCTTCAAGGCGGTCGAGACATTTGCGAGAAGAGGATCAGCCAACAATCCTTCTGGACCCATCGAGCTATACTTGAAGAAAGCCTTCGAGATAAAAGATGAGATCGACCCGGAATTTCCTCTTGTAAGGCTGGGGTTTTAGCATCCACAAGAACGGAATAGCCCTGTGCGTACGCTGTCCAGCATCTTAGTTGATTCACTTTTCGTCGGCACCGGGATTTGTGTGTTTAAGGAGAATATATGTGGTGCGCATTTACACAGATTACGAAAATCTGCTGAAAGAGAAAGGAGAGTTTTTCAAATACGCACCACCTGTTCATAAAAACCAGCATTTTGTATGAAACTTACTTGTATAAAAATTTATTGTTCCGATCATTTTTTTAAATATATCAAACTAATATGGTGTCTGATTGAAAATTGTAAAATCCATCTCGTCTAAGAATAGAACAAACTGAATTGAAACGGTGGTAGTCAGCTAAGCTGTTTTCTAACACTACGTGAGACACATTGACCTTCGTTTCTTCCCGTAGCCATCTCTGAAACGCTTGTAGTGAAACAAGTACTCCTGAGCGTATCCTGCAAATTCGCCAAAGTACTCTCTTCCGAACGAGTTTATTTCCATATATTCGTGAGGTGCAAGTGATGATTTGTCAAGAATCTTTTCGATAAAGGGTTTTTCGAAGTGCTTGGAATAGGATTGCAGGATGATTCGCCTGATCCACACGTCCACCGGGAAAGCTTCTAGTTTGTCAAGGGAGAATAGGACCACGCAGTCTGCAACTTTCTGTCCCACACCAGGTAGTTGCAGCAGTTCAAGTTTCGCGTTTTCATAGTCCATCGTTCTCAGAGCTTCGAAGTCAAACTCTTTGTGGATAATTCTGGAGGTGTTTAACACGTATTGCGCTCTGTATCCCAGCTTGCATTCCTTCAGTTCTTGAAGGCTAGCCTCAGCTAGATCGTGCGGCTTAGGAAATGTGTAGAAATTATGATGATCTGCCCTGATCTTCTCCCCGAATTTCTTCGCGAGATTGTGGATCATGTTTTTAATTGCTGGAATGTTCTTGTATGTCGCACACACATAGGATATCAGACATTCCCATGGTTTCTGTCGAATGATTCTTAATCCAAGAGAATGTTGAATGGCTTTTCGTATGTGTTGATCTTTCTCTATTTTCGAGAGGATGAGAATTAAGTCGCCATCTAGTCGGAAATAGTTCGCGATAAATTCCTTGTTGCAGTTCGGTGGGAAGACCTGAAATTCCAGTTTGTCACCTATCTGCCTTGTTTTGATCACCTTTTTCCCGACGACACCGTACCACCAACCGTCGAATTTCTTCCACCGAAAAACCTGACCGCACCTTAAAGTGCGCTCCAAATCGAAGGGTGAAGCCAACCGATCTAAACGAATCTCCATGCGTTCTCTCCCAGCTGTGAAGACAATGTACTAACAAACATTTGCTGCCGACGCATTGCTGAAAATTGCAAATGGTCGTCTCTAGCCTTTAATGAATTCCAGCTTTCACCTAGTTTCACCTAACGCCCTCATATAAAGAAACTTCGTTCTGAGCTTTCTTCGATATTAAGCTTCTCAAGTCTGTGGTTAGGAGATATATGATTGAACCTCTTCATATAGAAAGCATGGAGACGCGAACCGCATCTGGAGGAGTAGAATGCAGACAAAAACTATCAGAATCATAGGCCTTGAGGGCTTCCCTCTTGTGAAAGTTGGGGATGATTTGGTCAAAATGATTATTGAAACCGCGGAGCAGAATGCCGTATCCATAGAAGACGGAGACATAGTGGTGGTCGCCCAGAAGGTTGTGTCAAAAGCGGAGGGTAGAGTGGTGATGTTAAGAGATGTAAGACCTTTAGACGAAGCGAAGAAGACGGCGAACGTGGTTTCGAAAGACCCACGATTTGTTGAGCTGGTTTTGAAGGAGGCAAAGGAAGTTTTGAAATGCTCTCCAGAAGCGCTGATAGTGGAGAACGCGAAAGGTCTAGTTTGTATAAACGCGGCGATAGACAAGTCCAACGTCTCGGGCACGGATGCCTACGCGCTTTTGCCTGAAGATCCAGATGAGTCCGCGGAGAGAATTAGGTCTGGAATCGTGGAGCTAACTGGCAAGAGGGTAGCTGTTGTCATATCTGATACGTATAGTCGTCCGTTCAGGAGGGGGCAGGTTGAGTTTGCGATTGGTATAGCGGGCATCGATCCGTTCAAGGATTATCGGGGACAGGAAGATCTCTTTAGTTACGTAATGCGGGTGAAGAACATCGCTGTGGTGGATGAGATTGCGTCCGCCGCGGAGCTTGTGATGGGGCAGGGCAGCGAAGCCGTGCCCGTTGCTATCATTCGGAACTTGAGTCGACCGGAACCAGATAGAAGCGGCGCCATAGAAGTTTTGAACATATCACGAGAAGAGGATCTCTTTCGGGGGATTCTTTGAAGCGCTGCGCTACATCTGCATGAAGGGGTTGCTTCTCTTCTCTTGGCCTATGGTAGAGGTCGGACCGTGCCCGGGATAGACTTTCAGATGATCGGGCAGCGTCGCCAGTCTCTTCAGGGAATTCATGATGTCTGTGAAGGAGGCGTCTGGGAAATCATATCTTCCTATCGAGCCCGCAAAGAGGGTATCTCCGGTGAAAACTACATTGTCGCCTAGCAAGGAGATGCTGCCTTTGCTGTGGCCGGGCGTGTGAAGCACCTTCAGCTGGACTTTTCCTGCTTGAATAGTGTCTCCTTCCTTGAGTGTTCGGTCGGCTGGTGGAGACGTGACGTGAAGCCCGAAGAGGCCCGCAAGGCTTTGGGAAGCATCCGTCAACTTGGGTGCGTCAAGCTCATGAATCAGAATTAGCGCTCCGGTTGCTTCTTTGAGGATTCCGTTGCAGGCGGTGTGATCGGGATGACCGTGGGTGTTAACGATGTATTTGACTTTCAGGTGATGTTGATCTGTCTTTTTTAGAACTCTGTCGGCTTCGTTGTCTCTGTCGAAGCCGGGGTCGATGATCAGGCCTTCTAGAGTTTCAGTGCATCCCACGATGTAGCAGTTGGTGAAGAGGCTTCCGACGGTCAGCATCTCCAGAATCATCAAGTATCCTTTTTATGGAGAGAATCAGATCTTTAAAAGGTTTTCAGGGCTTTAGGCGGGTCTTATCTGCCTGCATAGGCTGACAACTGAAGCGGAAACTCGACTTTTAGTGTGCACGTGCAAATTTGGTGACTTTTGGTTGTTTTTGGTTGTTTGTGGTTACGATGCCATGGGGGTGGTTTCTTGAGGGAGAAAGGTGAAGCTGAATTGTTGCTGAATGGATGTGTGAATCAGATGCGTGGAAGACCCGATCTGCTGGTCGTGAAAGTCGGGGTAATTTGTATCATATTACTATTTTCGCAATATAGAAATCTTCTCCTTATGTGTTTATTAGAAGGCATTTTCGTCTATTAAACCTAGAATGAAAGGGAAAGGTGAAAGAATGAAGAAATATCTAGTTCTGGCAATAGTTGTACTTCTAGTTCTACCATTGGCATTCAATCTGTCAATGGGCAACGAGAGCAACGAATGTAATGAGTGCGGCAATGGGGCTTTAGAGTTCTATTATGTTGGGAACGATACTTCTACTCGAGGAGATTGGCTTGGAAGTCGATATGGCGACTGTGGCTACGCCTTACCTTACGCTACCCCTCCTTTCAAAGAAGTAGCGGTCGGAGAAACGACGGGTATCGGAGAATCCGCCCACGAGTATTGGTGGCGGGAACCGTGGAGCGTACCTGGAGAGAAATACTATTCCTACGAAGACTACCTCGGCGGACTGTACATTTTAGAATATAACATCACCGGATCTGAAGGACCTCCAAGAGCACTGGTTGACAACGACACAGACTACTATCGACCCTCTTGGTATGGCCACGAGTCCTCGATAACGGTGACACTCACCGGAATCGCTGGCGACTACAAGCTTGCGATCTATCTGTTGGACTGGGACGCTCCTACTGGAGGACAGCGGAGGAGGCTGCGAGTCAACGTCACAAGCAGCGGCGACTCGGATTCAGCTGACTTGGGAAATACGATGATAGAAAACTTTGCAGCGGGCAAATACGCCGTATTCGAAGTCGATTCCGATGGCACGATAATAATCGAAGTGACGAATCTCTTCGTCGCAGAGCGTTATGCCGTCATAGCCGGAATCTTTCTGGATAGTATTTCCGGACCTTTGGCTGGCGTGAGCTTTGTGGGCACTGACTGTGACACAAAAGGAAATTGGAGACCCACTTACGGAAATGACCACTATCTGCTCCCAGGATTCAACGTCCCAACGAGTAATGTAAAGCATACACCTATCGATAAATCAGACGACGTGACCAACATTCCTCAAGCAAATTATACGGTCTCAGATGGTGTTTTCCAGTTTGCGGCTGACGACGCGAGGACCTATGGAGGCTATCCTTACATAGGATTATACTCCGCCTATGAATGGGTTGACAACTCAACTGCAACAGCTTTGGACACTCGAATGCTCATGTATCCCGTAAATAAAACCTACTATGGCTATCCACCAACGCCCTTAGATAGAAGATACTTTGGAGTGTGGGACTCTGGCGAGCTCAATGGGCTCCTAAACTATTTCACGATAAGACTGAGCATTCCAGATGGCAGATACCTACTCTCGATATATGCGGCAGATTTTGAGCAGGTGGGGCGTTCAGAGACAATAGAGATCTGGGATGAGCCAATGGCGGCTATGCTGGACTCTCAACATATAACTGCTGCTGAAATCAACAATGGAATCTACGTTCAATGGTATCTCGAAGGCCCAAGAATTATAAACATCAAGGCAATCGCTGACCCAGGAAATCTGAACAGCTTCATCAACGGCATCTTCATGAATTGCATGGGTTACTGTGGCAAAACGCCCGGGTTCTGGAAGAACAACATACGGAAAGCTCTTGAGGGGCGGACAAGGGGAACACAGGTATCGAAGCAGAGCATCATCAATGCGTTAGAAGCGATCACCATTTCATATGGGGATGGCTTGATATCGGATTTCGACTGGTTGACCTTCGAGGGAACCGATGCTGAGAAGCTAGGTCAAGCTTTGGATCTACTGCAGTACAACGGCAACGACATGGAGGCCAAAGCTAGAAGACAAATCCTAGCATTGCTCTTGACAGCTACGCATTATGGTGGGAAACTAGACATGCTATTCATCGGTTGGTACGATGGGGGCCTAGCTAAAACCCTTGTAGTCTGGATAACAACTATACTGAACGAGTACAACGCTGGAAACTACGAAGTCGCTAAAGACCTTGCGGACTACCTCAACAACGCCGGATGCAAATAGCATCCGACTTCACACTTTTTTATCCTCTTCTACCTACTACATACTCTGTTTGATTTTCCACCATCCTTCTGGTTGCTTTGTCTTTCTTGCTGTTATGAAGTAATTTGTTGCTAGATTAAGAAGCTTGGCATTTGACCAGGCGACTCTGTCCAGCAAATCTCCCAGTTTGTTGAGAAGGAAGATTACTATCACACCAAAAGACCTGCTTGGAATAAAGAGCTCCATTAGTTGAATGCTGCTAGCAGCAGGACCGCCACATGTATGGATTTCGCGAATACAGAAATCGATAGGCAGTTCTTTTAGTCCATATGGAGTCACTTTGGGCTCTCTTCTATCAGTCCCCGCATGCCCTCAAAGGTATCGCTCATTTTCAGATTGCCTCAATCAGCAGTCTCGTAGATCAAAATCAGATGGTTATCTTCTGCTTTTTCGCGCATTACATATTATGTGAAACGAGAGGTCTGGCAGAAAACGCCCTGTGTTGACGCGTAGACGGGGCGGGAGTTTATGAACAAGCGGGAAGGTAAGGATTTGTCCCCACTTTTCTTCTATCGTGAACCCTGCCGATTCAAGCAATCTTGCAAGTTCCTTAGGCGCGTATTCATGTTTATGGTAAGGATTTTTCGGCTTCCCGCTAGGTGATTCTTTCTTAAATAGCGCGTTTTTAAGACGGTTTCTGAGATGATCAATATTCGGAGTTGACAAAATGAGAATACCTTCGTCCCTCAAGACTCGATGGACTTCCCTAAGCAAATGAATACCATTATCAATATGCTCAATTACTTCTAGGGCCACAACACTGTCAAAACTCATATCCTTGAAGGGAAAAGCCTGAGCGTCTGCCCTTATGTAGATTGGTCCTGAGTACTTCCTCTTTGCGTATGAAAGAGCTGTGCTAGAGGTGTCGATTGCTACCACTGTGCATGCTTGCGTGCACATCTGTAAGAGCATTGTGCTTCCGTATCCAAAACCGCAACCCACATCAAGAATCAAACCTTCGACTTCTTTTGTGGCGCGTTCGTAGCGCTGAGTGTGTAGGAACGCTTGGATTTCATCAACATCTTCACTCCAAGGATCCAATCGCGCCTTAGCTTTACGCATAGTATTCACTTGCATTCTTTTGACTGTCTACGACGACCAACTCTTATCCTGATTTTTTGTGTTGCCACGTAAGTTGTGCAAATCATGCCAATAGCCAGGGCAAAATATGGAAGCGAGTCCACTAGGCTTTTTAGCTCATTCCATGTCAAAGCGGGGGGATCTCGAGCAGCCACGCCCTCCCAAGTGAAATCAGATGCAGCACAGTACTGATCTGAAAGCGGCAGACCAAATTTCACTTCTCCTTCTACGAGCAAGTCCTCTCCCATTGTTCTTAATTGTCCAAGGTATGAGTGAATAGCATACACCTCTCTGAATGATGAGTTGCCGATGTTATAGATGCACGGGGTGCGTAGGTAAGCAAAGAAGCTCCCATTCACTGCTAGTTTTGCTGTTCCCACCGCCTCGAAATTTAAGTTGATGCCATTTAGGGTTGAGGCGGATATCAGAATGTTATCGCCAGTTATCCTGATCTCCGGGTTTTCAGCTTTAATGAAGGTATAAAATCCTGTTCCATTGCTTATTCTCACGTTCTGTGAGAAAAGAGCGATTTTTCCTGCTGGGTTATGAAGCGATAACGCCGCGACGTCATTCATCAACGTTTGGGTATTGTTAATCACAATTTCTATCTCTGACAGATTTAGCTTTTCAGAGGGGATTACGGACTCTGTGTATATTGAAACGTTTCCCTTTAGGAGTCCTTCCTTGAAGGTGAAAACTGGTGTGTCGTCTTCTATAACCCAAGAGGTTGCAGCCGCATCGTATTTCGGCAGGCCTACAATGTCAAGTAGGCTCGCAAGAATCTGAAAAAGGCTTTGTGTAGCGCTCTCAGTGGAAGACGCAGCTCTCACTAGCGGATGAACATTCAGATAGAATACTTGTGTTTGATCATCAAATATTCGCATAGCGACAATGAGCGTCCTTTCTACACCGTTCGCATACCAACCTAGTACCTGAACCTCTTCTCTCGCGATTAGCGGGGTAAGCCTGATTTCGAAAGGCAGCGGTATCACAGCATCAGGTGTGGTGATATATGTGGCGGTTGTTTCTCCATTCTCTAGTTGATCGTCAAAAAAGAGCTCTGAAAGGGGGCCGTGACCATCTAAGTTTAGAATAACTATCTTTTGTCCCTTGTTGAGCCCGAACTTCGCTGTGTTGTCAATTGCGATAGAATCTGAGGGAAATATGAGTGTGTCTTTTTCCGGAATTTCGGGATCCGATTCAAGCATGCGCGTATAATTGTATCCTCCAAGCGATAGTATATAGCTAGCGAGGAAATCGGTTTCTGATAGCGATTCGTTTGAAGGGGTTACAAGGGTTGACTTACCATTTGGTAGTGGCGGTACGCCGTTAGGTAATTTGTAAATCTTGATGCCTGAATCGGCGTAGACCTTGGTTGTTGTTTCAAGGAGGTGTCTGGCAACATATCCGTTTTGAAAGTTCATGCGGGATATCGCTTCTAAGTCTCGCTGATGCAGATAGATGTAGGAGGGAGGAAATCGCAAGTTATACAAAAATGTCAAAGGTATTTCGGGATATTCGGGTGACCAAATGACAGGCTGAATTTGCTTTTCTACCCAAGGACTCGGCACGAATTCCAGTGCGCTTGCTGATTGATAGGTAACGGTGAGCAATGGAGCGGGTTTCTGATTCGTAAAAGTGGATGAAAGAAATGAGATGGCATCGAGCTCGTTCTCTTCCAGAAGACGTTTCTCGTCTGTGGAGAAGATTCTTTTCTCTATTGTTAGAAACGTTGATGAAACGCCGCTCAGGACAAGTAGGCCTATCAGGAAGGAATTAAGACATGTTCGAGCCGATGATTTGTTCGGAAGTATCTTTTTGGTTTCTATATGTTTTAGAAATAGAGTTGACATGATTGAAGCTGCCGCAAAGGAGAAGAAAAGAAACCTCCATTCTGAATATCCCGTATAAAGGAAACTCACATTCACAAATGATACAACTCTTCCCATCACCCAAGCTGTGATGAAGAGGAATGGGAAAACAACCACCGTGCTTTCACTGTACCGTTCGGCTATGACGATCATTCCAAGTAAGCCCAATAGACCAACGACCCCTAATCGCAAAGGATGAAAGAACCATGGGACAAGGAATGTATGGCCAACGTCTATCATCGAGAAATCTTCTTTCAACGGAGGCCATGCCAAGAGACCTGCTAGGGAGCAGATGATCAAGGCATATGCGAAGAAACTGATGAAGTGTGACTGCTTTCTAGCTCTCACACCATTCCATTTCATTAACTTAAGGAGATATACTAATGCGACTAAGGATATCAAAACTATTGGAACATAAGGAAGCAATGGCACCCTTGAAAGGCTGCTAGCCATAAAAAGAGAAACGATGATTATTCCTACAAGTCCGACGAACGTTGAAGAAAGCAGCTCGTCCAGTCGCAGATCATTCCTTTGACCGAGAAATGCGAGAACTGCAAGCAGCATGGTGAACGTGACTAGTTCTGGTGGGTGTATGAAGTAGATCGCTATCACTAGAACGGAAGCCAGAAGCATTAGAGGCGTCTTGGGGATGTTCCTGCATTTTAACAGGTACAAGAGTGTGAAGAAAATGGTGAAGGACGCGGTCATGGCGATGAATCCGTAGAGCCACAAGTTTGTACTGATGCCGTATCCTATGTCTGCATAGGTTGCGTCGTAAGCCATGCGCAATAAGTCCAGCTGTCCAGTATCTTGTTGCCATAACTTATTCTCAAATAGATATAACCATCCAAGGCCAGAAAAGACAGCCCAGAAGACTGTGGCAACACCCGGCAACCGGTGATCGATTTTGTGTAGGTATTTCTTAGCCATCAAATAGAAAGATAACAAAACGCTCACGCTGGTTAATGCTAAGAATGTTTGATATGCCTCGAGCGAAGGAGTTGAAACCGCGTAGATGCTTGATTGGTATATGTGGAAGAAAGGATATGCGGATGAGAAAAGTTCTGGTGAAAGACCCCATAAACGTGCGGCAGAGAAATTCCTTACTATGTCGGGCCCAGGAATGATGCTCATTTGCGGATAGAGATATATCATGATAACTGAGAAAAAGCCGACAACTATACCTAAGAGTGCTATGTCAGCAACATTGAACTCTAGGCGGGTTTTTCGTTTAGGGACTGTATATCTTGCTACCGCGTCCTTAAGGAACGGAAGTGTTGACAGAAATGTTAGTAGACCTAAAAAAGCCACGCGGTTATTTTGGGTCGCTATGGGCATGAAAAGAGTGGGAAGAAGGCCGCTTAATGCCAAGCTAAGTACATAAGATAGAAAAACAGCTTCCAGATAGGATACGAAATCAAGGACGTTGATTAAGCGTAATAGAACATATCCGGGAAGCAAAGAGACCACGATGAAAGCGAGGATAATATTCGCTGGAGTGAATGTATTAAAGGCATTGACAAGAAGTAGAGTTGCTGACGCAAATATGAAAAAGACGTCTGATCGGCGTACATGCAAATGCGCGAATGAACCGATGCTTCGTTTTGTGTGGGCTAACTTCAACGCTACCCTGAACTTGGGAAGAACAAATGTCCAAGTGAGTGTTACCGTGAGAACGATTTGAAATACAAAGAAGAAATATCTTATGGGATGTTCCAAAAGCCAAAGAGTGAAGCTTGATAGAAAGATTGCGACTATCAACGATAGTGTAAATCGCTTCAACCGTTTTCTATCCTTCTAATTGCTTATTGAAAAAATCGAGATTTCTCCGTTTTATCCTTCTGAGGTGTCTAAAGGCATAGAAATACGAACCTATTAAATACGCGAGTTCTCGCACGCGCGTACGCTTCTTTTTAGCTATGACCCCACCCGCAGTAGTTACCAAATTGCCTGTCAACGCCCACAAGAAAGCTATTAGGTTCAGTATGGAGCTTTCTATCACGTCTTTGAAAAACACATAGAACCAGTATAATGTTGTCATGTAAGTTCGTTCTCGGGACGGCAGTCTAGATTTTGCGGATTTTTTGTGGGCGATTATGGCTGATGGGATGGCATGCATGGTTCCTAGGTTTTTCTTATAGACGCGGTATGAAAAATCCAGATCTTCCAAAAAAGCCCATCGCTTAAGATTTGTATCGAAACTCAATTCTTCAAGCAACTCAGCTCGGTAGCACATACAACAGCCATCGAGTCTTTGCGCGTTGATTGTCGATGTCAAAGGATAGGAATAAGGAAAAATACTTGTTCCTGACCTACGCACAGCCAATTTGTTTTGTTCATAGTAGAACAGCAGAAAGACTTTGCGTACAGCGTTCGAGATTTTTCTTCTTATAGCGCTTAAGGACTTGGCACCCGCATTATATATTTGCCCTTGAACGCCCACAGCGGTTGGGTGAGTACTCAAAAAAGTTGCGAATGCGTTTAAAACATCCTTTTGAAGTAATGTATCATCGTCAAGGAAAAGAATGGCATCACCACTTGAAACCTTCACTCCCAAATTTCTTGCCGCAGGGAGACCGTCACCACATCCCTTGACGTATCTCAATTCACTATCATCAAATCTTTGTTGGAAAGAGTCTACAACGTCCTTAGCCTTACTCGAAGAAGAGTCGTCTACTACAATGATCTCAAACGGAGGATAGGTCTGACTTAGAAGCGTTCTTAACAGCTTGACTAGATCTTTGGACCTATCCCTTGAACAGATTATCACCGAAATTCTGAGCAAGCCATTCGTTCTCTCAGTCTTCCGATTTCTGATATGGAGGAACTACAAGATTCTCGAATATTCTTCGCCAAGATTCTAGAACTTTTTCTTCACGCAGGTTTTCTCTGATGTACTCATAGGCGTTCTCGCTCACCATTTTCAAGAGTTTCGGATTCTCTAGAAGTCGGGTTATCCTGTATGCAATGTATTTAGGATCGGTTGATTCGAGAAGGAACCCGGTTTGACCGTCTTTGATGACATCTGCAATGCTGCCAACAGGGGTTGCGAGTACCGGAGTACCGCAGGCCATCGCCTCAAAGATTGTTGAGGGAATTCCTTCGGCATATGCGGGGAGTATGTATAGTTTCATTTCATTGTAATGGTTCTTGAGGTCACCATAGTCCACAAAGCCAAGAATCTCCAATGATTCACGTATTTCAAGTTCGTCCCGTTGGCTTCTCACAATTTCCAGTAGAGGACCGCCGCCTACCAATAGAAATTTGCAGTCATCTCTTTCCTTAGTTATCAAAGGTATTGCTTGTATAAAGTTCAAGACACCCTTTCTTCTGTACAGAGATCCGACGAAGCCCAAGACCACGCTTCTATGTTCATAATTTTTGGAGATTCTGAACTCTTTGAAAAATTCTTTATCAAGACGTGGCAATGCAAACCACGTCTTGTAATCATACTTTTTTAATCCAGTAATCTCAACCATATTCTCGGAAAGAGTGATTAGCGCATCTGCAAATTCGTGGCAAATTTTTCGGATTGGCAAATTTGCGTATGCGAGTACTCTACCCATTGTCGATGTGTGCTCAACGTAACTCCAATGGAAGTCAGATCCGCCGATGAAGATAATCGATTTCAGGTTAAGAAGCTTCGACATAATTAGGGACATCGGATAATAGACTTGGAATAGGAAGAGAATGTTGATGGCTTCTTTCTTGTAGCATGATAGGACTCTAACGTTTAGGATCAAATCTTGAAACACTTTCAATAGAACTTTCAGTACAGAGGGAGACCCGGGTAGCCAATCCTTTATTCTCAGTTCTATCACTTGATTCTTCCCAAGGGTGTCTCTTAGGATCGAGGATACGGAATTAAATGCGGGGTAATGCCTTTTTGAACCTACTAGGCAGACTTTCAACATGGGCTTTCTAGCGATTCCTGAGCCTCCTGCTTTCGCCCATAAGATGCAACCCAGAGTGATGATGAAACGTTTAGGGCTAGCTACTACTGATTAGCGCATATAGTAGCTCTTGTGCCCTCGTTTCTGTTGCAGAAGTACAGTAGTTTTCACAAACAAACTCTTTGGCATTTCTCCTGATCCGTTCTCTTACAACAGAGTTCTCTTTCAGAAACAAAATTTTCCTCCTCAACTCACCTACATTTCCTTTGCCAAACAAGATGGCAGTCTCTCCATCTTTCACCAAATATTCGATTCCACGAACATCTGAGGCTATGATAGGTAACCCAATTGCAGCAGCTTCCACCACGACATTAGACATGTATTCATTATAAGACGGCAAAACAAGGCTGTCTGTCTTCTCCATTAGTTCGAAAACCCTTTCCTGTGGCAGAAAACCATGAAACTCGACAAGATGTTGGATACCTAGTTTTCGAGTTCTTTCTTCTAGTGTGCTTTTTAGGCTGCCATCCCCGACTATGAAGCATTTTACATCTCTGAGATCAGCAAGAGCATCAAGCAGAGTCTCAACCCCTTTGCCGGGTTCAAGGCGCCCTACAAACAACAAATGGAACTGCTTTCCTTGGGGCTTCTCCGGGAATTCGCTATGGCAGTGTTGGTCCAACGCAGGGATCAGCACAGGTCTGATGAGAACTTTGTTCTTGTAGTGCGGATATTTCTCCAAAATCATAGGCGAAACGGTAACTACAATATCTGCCTTGTCCAAGGTGAGCCGTTCTATCGGGTGTATAAGCACGTCATAGATCATCCCCAAGAGCTTACCATACTTTCTTCTGCAAACGAAGATTGCGGATTCAACATCGTTGGATACCCTGACGACGGACTTTCTTCCGCAGAGTCTAGATAAGAAGACGCTCAGGAACCCATGAGTTTGATGATTCATGAGATTCATTACCACTGAGATGCTTCGATTTTTTCTGAGCAGACCAACAGCATATCTAATTGAACAAATGAGATAGAAAAGATGAAAGAAGAAGCGGATGGCCCCTTTCCGGTCCCGCCACACATTTACCTTATGGAACACCAAATTTCTGGGAAGAGCCACTTCCGCTACTGCCCTCGCATCATAACTGCACACGATATGAACTGCAGAGAAGCCATCTAGAAACCCCTTGCTTATCTGAAGTATCCTTTGCACATCCTGTATAATGTTTGTTCGTTCATTGACCCGCTTCTCGTGTAGAACCAAGAGTTCATTCTTCAGCATATTGTACGCACCACGATTGATTTTCCATCTAATTTGTTTCCTGGGTTTCTCTGCCGTCTTCTCGGCACTGACATGAACAAACACCATTTTCTTGCATGTGTATTCTCTTTGCGATAATTCTCCACACTAATCTTCGCTGTGAAATCACCATCCGCGCCAAGTCTAGCAGTCGGTAATTATGAAGATAGAAAAGAACGTACGCCTTGACTTGCCATTTCTCTAACGCCTTCCGGGGCAGGCCCTCAACTTCAAGAGCGTTTCCTATTTGTTTATCAAAGTCATTCCATTCGTCGGAGATGAGCTTATAGTTGCCTTCCCCGCGAATCGCCATTTCATACACTTTAGTCCCAGGGTATGGAACCATGATTCCAAAAGAGACTGTATCTGTATTGAGTTTTGTTGCTAATCTGACGGTATCCTGTATAGTCCGAATAGTCTCATAAGGATGTCCTAGAATGAAATAGCTACCGGTCTTCAATCCCGCTCGTTTGGCCATTCGAACAGCATTCTCCGCATCAGTAACGGTAATGTCTTTCTTGATTCTTTGCAAGACCTGCGGATTGCCAGATTCCACGCCGAAATCCACCTTGATGCACCCGGCTCGTTTCATTCTCTCAAAGAGTGTCTGATCCACACCGGTTACACGCGATAAAGCCGTCCATTCTATCCTCTCACTCACCCCTTCGCTAATCATCAGATCACATATTTCCATCGCACGGCGCTTAGGAAGAGTGAACATATCATCGGCAAAATCTAGCAACTTAGGCTCGAATTTGTTGATCGCGTACTTGATTTCACTTACAACATTCTGCGGAGACCGCACCCGCAATTTATTTCCATGTATTCTGCAGCAGAAAATACACTGATAGGGACAGCCTCGAGAGGAGAATATCGGGTAGATTTCTATTCGTCTCTGAATATGGTTATAGTCTGGAAACGGCAAAGAATCGAGGTCCAATACCAGTTCTCTTGGTTCATTGACTTTTATTCCATCTTGGGAACGATAAGCAATTCCCCTGATCAGCATTAGTTGTTCAGCATTCGGACCATATTCCTCAATTGTTTTGACAAGATCCAGTAAGGTATGCTCCCCTTCACCGATAGCAGCAATATCGAAAATCGGAAACTCCTGAAGTGTTCGCGCAGGCGCTACTGTCGCATGGGGACCTCCGATTATGACAAGAGACGCGGGTAACACCCTTTTGAGGTCGATTGCCACACGAGCCACATATGTAATTCGGTGAGTCATCGCTGTAAACGCCAATACATCTGGCTGGAACTTCAGGAGACTATCCTTCACTTCATTCAACGTTGATCCGTCGAAAGCTGCATCTATTGTCAGGACATCTACACCGCTTGCCTTCAGAGATCCCGTGAGATAGCCGAGCGCCAAGGAAGGATAGGGAGGCCTATCCCATGTTTGAATGACAGCGGGGGGAGGTGGGTTTACTAGTGCTACCTTGATCAATGCACTGAGAACCGATGCTCTACTTCAGGTTTGAAATCTTTGTACCTGAAAAGAAAAGATTCGGATTGAGCATCGTATCGGCTATGAGCATCCAATGGCGTAATAGATAGGAGTCTGTTGCTAGGCATCTAACATTTGGTCGATGCGAAAACAGTGTGCATCCGCTCTCCGATTTTTTCTGCAGTCAATTTTTCGGAAACGTGCTGCCAACCGTTCCTGCCAAGCTCCGTAGCAAACTCCCTGTCTTCATAAACCCTGACAATGGCTTCTGCAAAACCACGAGCATCTTTGGGTTCGACAACTAGGCCAGATTTGGTCGCTTCGATGTATTTAGCAGCCTCACCACGTGAGACGCAGATTATCGGCTTTCCATAAGCCTGATACTCAAAAATCTTTGTGGGAAGTCCATCGTCCACAAAGTGTGCAGAAGCCATGGGAAGCATAAAAGCATCGGCAGAACTTAGCAAGGACGAAAGGTTCTCCTTCGGGAGAAAATGCGTATCTAAAACCACGTTTCTGAGATCAAGTTCCTTAACTTGTTTCCTCAACCGCGGAGCCAGTTCTCCAAATCCCCTGATGACAAGTACGATATCCTCGTACTCTGCCAGGTGACGCGTAGCCTCCAACACAATATCAAAATCGTAGCCCAAGCCGAGGACCCCAGAATACATCACAACAAATCGATCTTTCGTTTTCTTTCGGTCTAGAACAAACGGTTGAACCGAATCCACCCCAACCTCGACCACATGGACTTTTTTTCCTCTAACACCATATTTGTTGACGATTCTACGTTTGTAACCTCCGCTTATCGGTGTTATCGCCGAAGGCACAACGTAAGAGATCATGGCCAGAAAATCAAGCAACCTCCTCATCAATCTGGACCGGACCAACCCTAACTCATAGAATACCTCAGGCCACAAATCATCGACATTCCGAACTACTGGCTTTCGCTTCACTAGGCTGTAGATCAACGCGGGAAAAAAACTGAACAGATTGGGATTCGCAGCCCAAATGATATCCACGTCACCGACAAAAGGCAGAGCAAAAAGGGAGGAGATGATGAAGCAAAGATGTAGGAAGATTCGATTCAATACGCTGTTGTGAGGGCGAGCGGGGATCCAGACACGGAAGACCCTTGCCTCACCAAATTCTTCAGAAGCTAAGGCTTTTCGGTGGTATTTGCTTGGCACTTTTCCAAGCGGATAGTGCGGAAACGCCGCAACTACTGAGACTTTGCAACGCCTACTGAGTAGACCACAAACCACATTAGAAGCTCGGGTGCTGGCACCACCTGCGTCTGGAGGAAAATATTGTGCCAGAACCAAGACTTTCAGGCGACTACGCATACCTACTCGCGCATGCCCCCAATAACCTTCATCCCGTCGCTTGTCACGGTCAATCTATCGTTGGCGCATTGCTCTTCAATCCAGCTATACGTTTTTTCCAGCCCTGCTTGGTAGCTCACCGTTGGCCACCAATCTAGGATTTTCCTTGCCAAAGTCAAGTCAGCGTTTCTCCCACGCACGCCCTGTGGCTTGGAGAAGTCATATTCTTTCCCGAGTCTCTTCCCGCTTATTTCAATAATCAAATCAGCCAATCGATCTATGCTTATCAGCTCATCGTTGCCGATGTTTATTGGCTTGTGATAGTCGCTGTTCATCAGCCGAAACGTGGCTTCTAAGCAATCATCAATGTAAAGGAAGGATCTAGTCTGCTTTCCATCCCCCCAAATGGTTATTTTGTCACCATCCTCTGCCTCGGCTACTTTTCGGCACAAAGCAGCGGGTGCCTTTTCTCTGCCACCTTCATACGTACTCTCCGGCCCATACACATTGTGATATCTAGCTACCCGAGTTTCAAGCCCGTAATCATCATGATACGCCAGACACATCCTTTCTGTGAAAAGCTTTTCCCACCCGTAGGGGGTATTGGGGTGAGCAGGCAAGGCATCGGTCTCCTTCAAGGGGGCGACATCAGGTTTCACCTGTTTGGACTTTGGATAGATGCATGCCGAGGAAGAAAAGAAGAACCGCTCCACATCATTCTTCCTACAAGCATCCAAAAGATTCGCGTTTATCAGCACATTATCATGCATGACGTCAGCCTTGACTCGTGTGATGAACTCTATTCCACCCATATTCGAAGCGAAACTATAGATTTGATCGATATGTCTCACAACTTGATGACAGTTCTCTGAACGCCGTAAATCCATCAAAACAAAATCATCCGCACGACTCTCCATAAACTCAGGCTCACGGAGATCAACTCCCCTAACCCAAACCCCCTTCACTTTCAGATATTTCACCATGTGACTGCCTAGGAACCCTCCAGCCCCTGTCACCAGCACTCTGGTTGCAGATCCGCCTTTACCCAAGCTTCCACCTCAATGTTTCAAGTATTCTTGTGGAGACTTGCGCATCAATGGTTTCGTTGATTTCGATCACTTCTTTTAACAACTCTTTGTATCGCATAAAGTGTGATGGCAGTGGACAGAAAGAAGAATCCCATGAAGACGAAGGTCATAGAAGCCAAAGCCCAATTGGTGGCTATTCTGTGGTCCACAGCATACAATCGTAGCATCCAGACCCCGAAGAATGTGCCCAAAACCAGAGACAAAGCACCCGGCAAGCCAAGAAAAACCAGCGGCTTATCCTCCACGATCAGCTTCAGGAGGGACATTAGCACGCCGGCTCCGTGCTTAACGGGATGCTCGGAATTTTCCACATCCTCATAATTACATGTGGTGGAGACTTCTTTAACCCTCAAGCCATGCTTTCGAGCCTGTAGCAGAATTTCCACGCTGGCGCCCATTCCTTCTTCCGACATGGACAAGCAGTTGACGGCGTGCCAATTGTAAGCTCGAAAACCACTCTGAGCATCCTTCACACTGAGCTTAGAAGCTGCATTGCTCACTTTGGTAATCAGTTTTATTCCTGCTTTCCGATACCAAGGAGCCATTTGTTCACCCATATGTTCGTGTAGCAATCTAGATCCAATGACCACATCGGCTTCTCCCTGCAGAACTGGCTTCACCAGAGAGGGGATCTCCTCAACCATATGTTGCCCATCCGCATCGAAAGTAACCAGAGCAACGGCCTCCAACTCTCTTGCGCGGTCAAACAGAGACTGCAATGCCACGCCATAACCACAATTGCCTTCGTGACGAATCACCTCAGCCCCCAAGGCCTCTGCAATGGCGCCAGTAAGATCAGAGGATCCATCGTCACACACCACCACTTTGTCTGCATACTCCTTGGCCTTCATCACAACCTTCGCGATGGATTTCTCCTCATTGTATGCGGGAATACCCACCACCAAGGGTCCGCCACTGACTTCATGAAGCGCCAACTCCCGCCCTTCTTCCACTTCGCTCTTAGCCACTGTTCACCACCCATCAACGATCATTCTGGCGTAGTGGTGAACATCGGCACTTCAGCTTATAGACCTTCCCGAATCGTTCATATAAATTACAGTTAGGTATCTGGCAAACTTGGCATCGAGAGTCCAATTCAATGCGTTCTGGTTTCCCCAAGAATATGCCAAACGAGCTAGCTTCTGAGCCAGGGGCCATCCGACCTTCACCATCAATTTCTCCACTCTGCTCCTTAACGCTGCCTCCAAACGCTCCACTATACTTCTCAACATCGCCATCAGCTTTGAACTCCGCACCTGCTCCACACATCTAATGGTGAGAATGACTAATCCCCGCTCCACACTGCTTAAGGCTTTAAACCAAACCTTTTTCCGCCAGGCCTTCTGCCGAACCAAAACCAAGTCTGTTCTAGAAAACAGTTCTATCTACTCCCTTTCTTCATGCATAAGACATACTTTGACGCTGAAAGAGTTTACCCCCCTGTTGGGAAGCCAAACCCAACTGGTCTCTCACATATTCCACTTGAACCACAATCTTCTGTCAAACGTTAAAAAATTTGCGCTGCAAAAACAGAGGTCTTTTCTGAAGAGTATCACATCTGTGTCTTCAGCCACGACTGAATGCATGCGCTCTGAGATTATCAGTAGCGTTGCCATCATGAATAGTGACAGAATAGGGAAGGGTCGGAAGCTCTGGAACGATTGGATAGCGGTTCTCTTGCCTTACTCAACGTCAATATGGTATATCTCATAATGCCCTACTCGCCCGCGCAAGGTCCCATCCCGTTAGATATGCGCGGTTTTCTTGCCCTCTAGGGGCTCAGCTCTTGCCCGAATTTTGCTTTATGATGTAGGATAAGAAAGTCTGAATCTCGTTTCTGGTTAGCTTCGATTTTCCTCGCTTTCTGTTTACAAAAGTTATTGGAACTTCCTTCACCTGAAATCCTTTTGTCCGAGCTTGTTTCACTGTCTCAATCTGAATCTCGTACGTTTGGCTGTGCAAGTTCTCTATGACATTTTTTACGTAGCGTGACGTGTAGCATCTGAAGCCGCTCGTGCAGTCATGAAGCCGCATCCCGACCACTGTGGATGCAATGAGGTTGGCACAACGGCTGATTAGTAACCGAGCGAAATGCCAGCCGACAATTTCGCCGCCTGGGCAGTATCTGCTGCCGATGACTAAATCGTTTCCTTTCTGGACCAACCGCATCAGCCGAGGTATGTCTTGTGGATTGTGAGAATAGTCTGCGTCCATAGTGATTATGTAGTGGGGCGGATTTGGCAGGGAAAGAAGCAATCGAAAACCGTCTGTGATTGCTGTTCCCAGTCCCAGTTTAGTGGGTCTCAGCACGAGGAGTATGTTTTCATACTTTTCTTGAAGCTTAGCCACTATCTCTGACGTTCCGTCAGGACTGGAGTCATCGATGACAACAATCAGTGGGTCAAGATTCAACTCTTGAATTTCTCGAATAAGACTTTCTATATTTTCGGCTTCGCAGTAGGTTGGAAGGAGGACAGCCAAAGAATGAGCTGTATGAGTAAGGGAGCCAAGACTATCAAAAATATTGATGGCATATCCTTCGTCTCCTGCTACCGATTTGATTAGCATATTCTTCACCAAACGTGATTAGTCATAAGTAAGAGTTGCCATAGTTCTGATGAATATCTCTGGTTTTGTGCGTATGTCATTCAAAAGACTTTCGATGGTTACCCGTGAGATTAGAGCTAAATGCACGCAATTTACTACGATAGGGCGTTTCCTGCATGTTTAATGCCACAGTATTTTTCGGCTAGCACTGTGTATCTACCATATCTAGCCTCTTTGAACCATTCAGCTATGTATGGAATACGTAGAATGAAATACACAATCTGAACGCCAGATAACGACAGAACGGGGCATGGGCTATTGGTCAGCGGTATACACCGTATACACTTGAGACTGATGTCTCATACCCATGCGCCTGGCAAACCCTATTTACCAAATCGAAGATATACGCTTCATTCGAGTGCTTCGTATCATGCTCTTTAGCATGTGGAATCCCAAGCCTGCCAAAAACCGCCGCATTCTCTCCGCTGAGCAAACCAGGATATCACTTGCTCCAGCCTGGATATGGCATTTAATTATCTGCGGGGCATTGCTAGAAGCGATTTCTACGTTGTTGCCTTGGGGTGTGGACCAGTTATATCTGCCATGGAGTCTGATCATCGGAGATGGCGTACGACTACTAGCATCCAAATTCTTAACTGTAAGTGTACTCATAAGAGCCGCTACGATAGCGGGCTGGATTGGTGTGATACTTCACGAGTACGTTGAGAGCCGACACATTGCCTCGTGTCGCAATTCTGCCTTCAAGCATTCTTTCCTTCGCGGCAGTGGCGTTTTTTGCCACAACCGAAATCGGTCTTTCTTGGGGCGCCTATGTGGGTCTGGTCGGAGGGGCGTTTATGATGCTGGGGGTTATGATAGCGAAGCTGGATGTGGAAATCGTTGAGCAACTTGAAGAGAGACGCGAGAAGGAAAAGGAGGATGATTCCACACATGGACCTTAGACTTCAGCTCCGTAGTTGGACGGTGAACGTTCTCCTCTTTCTTTTTGGCTTATATGCCGTGTTAGCAATCTTTACTCTCGTCAATTTTCTGAATCTCCCTTATTACCCGTTCACAGGAGAACTTCCTGGAAAGTATATAATGCATCTCATTCTTTTCTCGCCATCCCTAGATTCGAACATCCTGTATGTTCTGTCTGCGGTTGTATTGCTGTTTCCCTGGGTTACCTATGTATGGAAAGATGCTTTGGGGTGGATGCTCCTCAGCGCGCTCTTTCTCATCCTAAGATTGGTCCTACACCTGTTGGGCGCACCAGCGATTGGAGAAGGCTTTCTCATTCTAGCAGGTTTCACAAGCTTAGTTATCGTATTATCGGCAAGCCCCAGCCGCATACGCTTGTCTCGGGACCGTGCAATTACCCGCTTCCTCATCTACTCTTGCTTCATAATACTAGTTATCGAAATTCTGTCCGCTGCATGCCTCTTGCTTTACCCTTTCAATCCACATTTACCTCAGGATCGGCCCTTATGGAGGTTTGTCGAGCTGGAAAACCAAATGTTCCAAGTACCTTCCACCCTAATTACGATCATATTCACCCTCACCCTTCTATCATGGATCACCAAACCTTTGTGGGCAGCCACTAAATGGTTTCCGAAGTGGGGAACAAGTATAAGGCGAAAAATTTCGAAGTTGGGCAGCTTGTTGCTTTCTAATCAAGAATCGGATATTAAGCACACTAAAGGATGGAAGTCTAAGATCTCTGTCATCATATTAGGCGGCTCTATGGCTTTCACGATCTTCTACATCCTCTACGCCTTCGTCCTTGCCGGTGGTCTGACGGAAAATGTAAGTTGGTCTTGGGATATGGGCAATTATGTTCGGATGTTGAATGAAATCGGGGGACAGGGGGGTGCACACCCCGCTTCATATGCCTTTTTCAGTTTTCCAGATCGAGCTGTGAGTCTGCTTTTCATGTATGCTGCATGGCAAATAACGGGGTCGTCGGTTTGGACGGTGGTGAAATTTGCTCCCATGTTGCTAGCGCCTCTCCTCTCTCTAGCAGTCTTTCTCTTCACGCGTCAAGCTATAGGAGACTCTTTCGATTCTTCCCTAGCTGCCCTCTTCACTGTCTTCTCTTTTCAGATTATTGTAGGATTTGGGGTGGCCTATCTTTCCAACTGGATGGCCCTCATCATTCTGTATCTATCCTCAGGCTTTCTCTTGAAATCACTACGACAGAGATCTTGGAAATGGATGGCACTTGCTACATCAACCATAATTCTGCTACTCTTCACGCATGCTTATACTTGGGTAATGCTGATGGGCGTGCTTGCGGTATTCGCCATTATCCTTGGAGTCGAATGGTTTCGGGGCGATGGTTCTCTGTTCGGTTTCAAAGCTGTCGGAGTCACAATAGCGATAAATCTCTCTGCAGATTTGATCAAGAACCTCCTCTTGTCAGCAACAATATCCGTCGCCAGTGAGACGACTCAAGTGGGACTGCAGAGACTGGCGTGGCAAAATATAAGTCAATTCTGGTCTACCGCCTATTCAACTTTCCATAGCTGGATGGATTTCTATAACAATCCAATCTTACTCTTCTTTGCCCTCGTTGGCGCTTTTTTCCTACTTTGCAGAGGAAAGAGATACAGTATGTATCTCCTCTCCTTCCTTGTGGCAGCCGCAGTACCCTTCGTCCTAGGAGATCGTGGCATGCAAATTCGTATCCTGTACAACTTGCCTCTCCAAATCCTAGCGCTCTTTGGGCTGATCTCTCTCAATCAAATAATTCAGATACACGTGAAGCCACGGGAAGGAAGAATCTTAGCGGCAGCCTTGATTGTACTGTTCATACTGATAAACGTCAACTACGCTCTGCGCTCCGCCGTTTACATAGCCAGACACATGCACCCAATTTGAAGCGCTTATGCATATGCGCACACATACATTTGATATTCACTCCAGTGGATTTGCTGATGGTTTTGAAGGTTGCAGTGGCAGTTAAAGGAGGTCTGCAAGAAAATGAGGTGCTAGACCTGTGATTCTCTAGGCTTGGAGACTTCTCTGTGAGCGTATGTTGAAAGATAGGCTGTGGCTATTATGAGAATTATTGTTGTGGCGACGAAGATGTATACGAGACTCTGGAGATTTTGTGAGTGCTCCAATAGAATTGAGGCGTATTCTGCTTCCATTTCAGAATAGTTTTGCAGGAGTGTCTGAAGGGATGTGTTCAATGTGCTATATCTCTCTAGAAGTCGGCTGTAATTGCTTAGAAGCATGCCGTAGCTAACCAACAGTTCTTGATATGTAGAGTTTAACTCGTTATAGTTCATTTGTAGTCTGCTGTTCTCTTCAAGTAGTTTGTTGTAGAGATGAAGTAGTTTGGAAGAAATTATTGTAATACTATGGCTGCTATGGAGGTATGTGAAACATACACCGATGGATGCCGTGTGTGAAATTTTCACTGAGGGCGTTGTTGTCTCTTCGCCGTCAACAAGTACAAAAAGTGAGTAGTTCATTAATTTGGTAGGAACCATAACTCTGCAGAAGCCTAGAGTTCCATCTTCGCCGGTGACATTGAAGGTTACTATTTTGTCTCCAGTTTTTGTTCCTATTTCAAATTTGAAGCTGGAGATTTTGGAGTTGCTGATAATATTGACGTCGTGTGTTTCCGCTTTCCAAATTGCATTGAAGACGCGAAGGATTCCCATCAGGGGGTAGTTGTCTCTATTGTTCGCGTCAATGCGGTAGGGATTGTCTCCTATTCCATCTTTGTTTAGGTCTTGTCCTGCGTGGTCACTCCAGTAGTTGCCTTCACCATCCTCACTCCAACTATTCACCGACTCAGTCCAAATTTGGTTTTTATTATCTAGGAAGTTGTTGTGATAAAATGTGTTATTGTTGCTAGAGGAATGGAGACGGATTCCATAATCATTCTTTGAAATGTTGTTGTTGAAAACTACATTGTCGTTGGCGTAGAGGAGGTAGATTCCGTGAAGACTGTTGAAGGACGATTCGTCACCAAAGATCATGTTGTTGGTGGAATGATCTAGGTGGATACCGTTGTTCTCGTTTGACAAGGCATTGTTGCGGGAAATCATGTTACCGCTGGAAGAGTGAAGAGAGACTCCGTGATAGCTGTTTAAGGTAACCTCGTTTTGGGAGATGATGTTGCCGTTGGAGGAGTAGAGGTAGATTCCGTCATTGTTGTTTGACGTGGCATTGTCGTGGGAGACGATGTTGCCGTTGGAGGAGTGAAGGGAAATTCCGTCGTTACTGTTGAACGAAGCATTGTTGTGGGAGACTACATTTCCCGTGGAGTAGTCGAGGTAGATTCCATGGTAGTTGTTCGAGGCAACATCGTTGTTAGAGATTACATTATCGTTGGAAGATAGAAGGTAGATTCCGTGATAGTTGTCTTTTATTTTGTTGTGGCTTATGTTATTGTTGCTGGAATGATCTACGAAGATGCCGCTGTTGTACAGTCCTTGTGCGCTTCTCTGTATAGTAAAGCCTTTGACGGTCACGTTGCTTGTGGTTATAGAAATCACGGTATCAGCTTCTCCGCCGTCGATGATTGTTGTGTTTCTGTCTTCCCCAATTAGTGATATGCTCTTGTTGATGACGAGGTGTTCATAGTATGTTCCGTTATCCACAAAGATGGTGTCTCCTGGATTCGCATGATTTATGGCTTCCTGTATTGTTGGATGCTCCGTGGGAACGTAGAGTACATCTGGACTTGCTTCTACAGTTGTTTTGTATCCCGAAGTAAGTAGTGCACAGATGAGAAAGAAGGTTGTTAGCAAAGTCTGAGTTGGTTTGCTCAATTTGGTCACGTTCATTCGGTTATTGTGAGTTGTTATTTTAGTAATTGTATGAGTTCTGGTTTGGGTACTATTTGGTGCTTCTGTAATTTGCGTAGAGTTTTCCCAATAGAAGAGAGGACACGACTGCTATGTAAAAGGCAGGGACGAAGACTATTGGATTAATGATTGGCTGTAAGAGAGACCATAAGACTGCTATGTATGCTGTGATTATTATTGATGTGCACAGCAAGATGTTGCTTTTGGGTAAGGGCATCATTTGGGAGTTTGGTCTGGGGTCTAGTAGGTTTCTTGCATGATTTGTTTGTTCGGGGGTGGCGAGGACTATCGGTTTCTTGTCGACATCTATGAACTTGAAACTTGAAAGGGCGTATCTTTGGAGTTCCCAGGGCTTCTTCTTTGGCAAGATTCTAACCACATTGTTATTTTCCATTTTTTTTAAGATGGTCTGAATCTTGCGGACAAACTGTTGGTCGTCTGCTTTTTCCTTGCTGTATAATCGCTCAATTATGTCTTTGACGTCGGGAAACCGCAGTTCGAGTTGAAAGGAGGCGATCCCTTCTGCCATATCATACTGGTAATTGCCTTTTCGTAAACGTATGCTGACATCTTTATAGTCCGCCCGCAGGCTTTCTTCCAGAAGCCGGCTTTCGATCGCGTCTAATTCCTCTTGAGACAAAATTTGTGTCCCCTTCAACACTTTCAATAGAACCCTATAAAAAAGCTTTGCTAAGAAACATTGATTCGAGGCGTTTTTCAATAGACTCAACAGAGTATATCCAGTATACAAAGATCATTGAAAAAAACCTTATACTCTTCAATCATAAACTCTCTGAGATATGCAGACATGCATGAAAGAGATAGACAAAGCCATCGAAGAATCTAGAAACCAGATACAGAATAAATCTCTATCTGGCGTAACGCTTTTAAACCAATCGCTTAAGACCTTTAGAAAGTCATGCATGTACGCATGTAAATAAAGAGATGAAAAAAGGATGAATAGAAAAAAAGCGATTACAATATTAGCGACAATAGCAATGCTGACGACACTATTAGCACCCTTAATGATCATGCCGCATGTCCAGGCAGTTGACCCAGCATCATGGTACATGACCGTAAACGGTGTGTTGACGACAGATGAGTACGCTCTTTACCCGTACTTCAACAATAGCACAGACATCGGCTTCTCCAAATACGGTGAAATGATCAGCTACAACGAGGTCACAGGAATGGGCGTAGGAATGCAATATCCTGGATATGAAGAAGTTGGAACCTACGACCAAACAGATCATACCTCTCGTGACCCCTTCGCCAACGAGGGAATATTGGAGAAATACTGGCTGAATGGATGGCTGCTAGAAGCGCGATACACCCACAGAACCCTGAGAGACAGACGAATCTTAGCCTTCGCCCTGTTCGGCGATATGTCCGGATTTGGCGGAGACTGGATTGTCGGCAAGGAATTGCCACTAGCGACTGCGCCCTATGGTGGACGAAAAACTACTGCCTACGCGGAGACTGACGATCTGACGATACTGTACGATGGTCCAAGACGTCTCGTCGCCCTTGCTGTCAATCACATCTACGACTGGGCGGACAATAATGAGGACGAGGTTGTTGACCATCCAACAGAGACGTGGCCACTACTGGACGTAATGCTGACCTATATATTCAACAAAGTCAAGAAAGAAGTCATCGTACTGAAAGATGTCAAACTGATCATTGAGACCAAAATCCTTGACTCCCCAGTAGATTGTCAGTTCAGCAACCGGGGGCAATGGGACATGGGACCTGGACCAGACTGGGACAGCTATGCCCACTTCTACAATCAAACCTTGTACACTTGCTACGGTCCAGAATGGCACATGGCCCCAGGAATAATGAGGGAATACAAAGACAGTGGAACAGGTGGTGGGGACGAGATTCATTTACCTGGTCCCGAGGATCCCTACTGTTATCCTGTGATAGATCGCTCCGAGAGGGTATACATCAACGATGTGTTCCAGGAACCGGGTGTAGACTATGACATGGATTATTACAACGGAATAATCTATCTCTATGAAGACATGGAATCTGACGATGACTGGGACGTGTATTATAAGCTGCCGAAATGCACGACCTATGAAATGGGGAACGGCGAAGGGTGGCTGGGTATCGAACACAACTACGATCTAGCGCAGATGATCGGCTCCAATCTTGACTACGTTGGTTGGGCCGCCTTCTGGCCAACACTCTCAGACTTCACAGTGGACGGCTGGGGAAGAGTCTTTGACCCCTTGCTCACGGTTGCGCAGAAAGACATGGTTCCAGGCGGCTCTGAACCAGACATACCCTTCGTGGTCGGCGAGTGGGACTTCATGCTCGACTACACCGAACCATTCGCACCCCAGTTCCGAGGAGTAACCGTCTACGGAATCACAGACCATCACGACGCAGACGATTGGGATAACCCTGACGGGTCGGGTGAAAATATAATCGATAGAGAAGCTATGTTCCAGTTGAACGAAGTCTTCGACCCGTGGGATCTCGTTGACTCAGTAGAGAAGTATACACAAAGATATGTTGAATTCGCCAACATCACCGAGGTGGACGAAACCTTCGAAACGAACAGCACCAACATTCGCGTTATTGTTCGACCCGACCCCGGAACAAACTATAACCCAATAGACATGGCACAGACCGAATGGATACCTGACCCATGGGAGTGGGATCAATACTGTGTCTTCTCCGAGCGCATAATAAACCTGGACACGGGCAAACTATTGAATAGAACCGTAGACTACGACATTGTATATGTGCCGGCAAACGAAACTGCACTCATCACTTTCTACGAAGAGGGATACATGAAAATACTCTACTCCGCAGATGATTACTGGTATTGGCCAAGATACGAATGGATCACCGTTGGAAGAGACGCGCACAGCGTGGACTCCATAGGAGCGAGCCTAGTCTCAGCAGCCTTCAAGAACAAAGGCATTGAGATCGGCAACGCCGCAATGGACATGATGTTTGCAGAATACGGCATCTCAAGCGTACCCTATGTAATGCGCAACTTCGGCACCGCCCCTGGAGCAAGAGCAGACTACAAATTCGATGGTTCCACGCCAGGCGACAGAACAGCACTACGAGATGACTGGTGCGGCAACTGGTCAGTAACCAGCTCCAATATAATTGGTGTTGGAGGACCCTTGGCAAACCTATTCTCACTGTACATGAACGACTTCACATCGGCATTCGCAGGCATGAATGTTGCGCTCTACGGCGAAACGTACACGCCATACCTGCCCTGGCAGGGAAAGATAGATGCCTTAACTTGCTGGAACAAGACTGCATACGGCGCTACAGAAGAAATGGGATACGCCACGATCGGCACCTACAAAGACTTGAATGGAACAGTTGGCCTCGTCATCTGGGGCATAGACGGTAGAGACACATTCTACGCAAGTCAATGGCTAAACGGAAACATGGAACGCGATATCGCGCCAGGCATCTGGGATCTACAGGAAATGAACGAGCACGTGACCAGCATCATACTGGAAATCGACTACGAAGACCCCGAACACCCAACATTCGAAATAGTCGAATTGCTGGGTACCATCAGCGAAAAGCCGCAACACGATTGCCCATAAAAGTCGCTAACCCCCCTTTTTTCCTTTTTTTTCTGTTTCCATTTGTTTGCTGATAATTCGACAACCCCCGACAAGAGACCTGTAATTTCCGCCGGAAAAATCGTCATCTTCACAGCGAGTCCTGGGATAAATGAAAGTACGTTCTGTGGCTCTCGGAAAAACACAGCGCCAGAAACTATCAAGTAAGTACATGCAAGAAACAGCTGTCTATAAACTTCCACCTCAATCAACAACCCTGCCTTAACATCCCGTTCAGCATACAAAGAATACTACCGAAATAACTTTCCCAGAGAATCCCTAGGCGGCGCAGGCGCATATAGGTGAACCCGACGCCCGATTCAGAATGCGCGATGTTCTTGTCGGATATAGATACGTTACCACGAACGGAGAACAGGAAATTGGGTCTCCTAGAACTACTTTAGAAACCAAAGTTACGACGGACGGGCGCCAACAATCGAAGAACACGCAGAACTTCAAAAATTTTTATATGTGAAAAACTCTCGAAAGCTGGTATGTGTGTATAAGTTTTGAAGGCAATAGTCGGGATCCCAGCGTTCAATGAGGAACAGAACATAGGCAGGCTTTTGGATTTTCTGATCAAAGATGTTCCAGAAGAGATTGAATCCATATATGTTGTATCTTCAGGGTCAACAGATAGAACGGACGAAATCGTAATCTCACGCCAAACAGAGGACTCTAGGATACATCTCATCACCGAACCCGAAAGAGAAGGGAAAGCTTCAGCAATGAATACTCTTCTCAGCAAGGCAGAAGACTATGAAGCAATCGTATGCATAGACGCGGATCACCTGCCTGCCCCAAACGCGGTCAAATTACTAGTTGAGTCTCTAAAGAACAACAAACTAGGGGTAGTCTCAGGAAGACTAATTCCTGTTAACGCCCTGAACAATCTTACAGGATTTTGCGTCCATTTGACATACAACCTACACCATTTGATCTCTCTGAATGCCCCAAAGATAAGTGGGGAATGTATGGCATTTAGAACTGGAGTGATCAGAAAGATCATGCCTACCGTGGTCAACGAAGATGTCTACACCCAAATGCACTTCTCGAAAAAGGGATATGAGATAGGGTATTGTTCAGAGGCCAAGGTCTCATTGAAAGGGCCATCAACAATTACAGAGTTCTTTCAGCAGCGACGTAGGATTTTCGCGGGTCACCATCAAATAAGATACCTCTTCGGACGTGTGGCTTCGACTATGAAGTGGCCTGGTTGGAGAGTTCTTTTTCGAGCCTATCCAATTGACGGAGTAAAAGCGAAATTCTACCTCTTGGCTTTCATTGTTTTGCAGGGATTTGCCTTACTCGTTTCCATTTGGGATTTCCTAACCGGAAAAGTTCCATATAAATGGCCTATCATCGAGAGCACAAAGAGAATAATCCCGTGAGGTCTCCTGGCTATGATTTTAATCATCTCCTACCATCCCTTTCTCAGTGTTGGTGGGGCAGAGCGAAGGTTTCTTGAAGTCATAAAGAAGTGGGAAGCACTCGATGTAGGATTCCGCATCCTAGAGTCTCGACGAACACTTCATCCACTTTCTCGTCAGATCCCTACCCTATTGAAGAAGGATACGCCTTCCACGTACGTTGTCAGAGGTTTGGTTTTTGGGCTACTTTCAGTGATTTTGGCCTTCAAAGAACGTGGCTTCGATGTCGTGTTAGCATTCAACAACGATCTCTTCAGCGTGATCTCAGCTTTCGCTATTTCAAGGATCAATAGAAGGCCCTGCGTCGTCGTTGTGCATCACTATGATATTATTGATGGCAGCAGACTAGCCCTAAGCCTTCACGAGATATATAGATTGTTGAGATGCATAGGGTATGGTTCAGTTAATTCGTTTCTCAAAGCCTTGGCCACAAAAGTAGCAATGACGTTAGCTAATAAATGTCAAGCTACCATTTGTGTGTCAAAAGCATTTGCCCAACTCTTTTCAAACGCCTATCTTTCGTCTAACGCCGTGGAGCGCGGAGTAATGGATAGGGTCACCTCAGGAGACAAAGAGTACGAAGCGTGCTTTGTGGGTAGGCTGGACATTAGGAAGGGTATAATAGAGTTAGTAGATGTTTGGAAAGGAGTAGCTAGTGTATTGCCCAATGCCAAACTTGCAATCGTTGGATATGCACAAAAGCACGTTCAGACTAATCTATCGGAGATCATTGGAAGCCACAATTTGGACAAGAACATAGTCTTCTTGGGTCCTTTGAGCGATGAAAGGATGTATGGAGTAATTAAGAAGTCAAAGCTGTTCATCACAATGAGTGCCTCTGAAGGCTGGGGAATGGCCATGGCTGAGGCTTTGGCGTGTGGAGTTCCTGTTGTTTGCTACGATATAGTGACTCTTTATGAACAATGGAACAGATGCCCCTATGTCATCTTCGCCGATTTGCATAATGTGGAAGATGCAACAGAAAAGATCGTAAACTTCCTGAATTCACCCAAACCCGATCCGCAGGATGTAAAAAGGTGTGTACAGGGACTTGAATGGGAAGATGTCGCCCGTCGGGATTTGGAAATTTTGAGAAAGATAACAGACCAGAAAAAATCCAACAGGATCTAACTTTCGCCATCGTCCTTAGCGGAAATTTTGATGACTTGTATTGTGGCAATTCCATGGGTGCTCTTTCTAATCAAAAACTTACAGAGGATATCATCGATTATATCTATTGATCTAATCGACGGTATGAACTTGTATACCTCAACAGGGAGTACACCACTTTGCGTGATATCCAATGTTTTCCACTTCTTACGGGCTTCGACTATGCTTTTCACAGAGTCTACGGTGACCTCAGAGATGTGACCAACATCATGTGCGAACAGCCGGTCCACTACCGTTCTGAGTGAAGGAAAGATCGATATTATCTTGTGTAAGAGAGAATGACCGGGAAAAGAGAGAGTCAAGAACATTTTGCTGACATCTAATAGCTCTTCCAGAGCTCTGGGATAGCTCGGGAGATGTTCAAGAACTTCGGAGCAGAGTGACAAGTCAAAAGCTCGCTTTTTGAAGGGTAGTAATTCGGCGTCGCAGAGTATAAACTCCGAATTCGGGTTTCTAGCTTTAGCCTTTTTGAGGTATGATCGGGAGACATCCGCACCCACACAGTACAGATCACGCCGTACATGCGAAACTAGACTGATATAATAACCCTCTGCACAGCCCACATCTAGGAAGGTGGTAACTTCTGGGCTCTTTAAGCATTGATGCAGGTATGAATATACGTGGCCTAGCCTCTTTCTGTGCCACCAGAGTCCAACGTCTTTAGAATCAAAATACATTGATTCTTGATGATTCACTCGTCGGGCCTCTTTTTCATAGAAATCGCGTAACACTCGCTTTGATTCTACCCTCGGGGTCACCTAATCTTAATCTCCACATCATCTATGTATGCGATATTTTTGATGCCATCTGAATCGTAATTGACTATTTGAACAAAAAAAGTCTCGGGAAGGCTGCTTCCTAGCATGGTCTTCCAGATTTTGGTCAGATTAAACTCGAAGTATTCTTCATACGCTGATATCAAAACAGATGGCGACCGAATTGGCAGCATTCTATTTGTAGTCATGACGATCTTTTGCCTCCACATTCCGTCCGAAAATATTATCATCAAGCCATCTGAATCTCCGAATCCCTCGACCTGAGCCAGAAAGAGAGACAAGGTCACGCTCGACGCATTCTGGTACAGGTTAACCGTCTTTATCGCAGAACACCAGTATCTATGTGTCACTGTCTGGGCACTTGTGAGTAGACTATATCTACCATAATAAGCATAAGAGTCGGTGATTTCGATAGACCCAAAGCCGTTACCCTCCTCTTTCAGAGCGTAGAACCTCCAATCGTCTAGAAGCAATCCGGGATATTCAAAGTCATCATGATGAATAGCATTGTAGCTGGAAAAGAAATGTTCTATCCTACATCCTACTGCAACCGTATCTATATAAGCGACATTCTCCACTCCGTCGGCGTCGTAGTTTATAAATTGGATGAAGAAAGTTTCGGGTAGGGATTGATTACAGACCCTTTGCCACAACTCGCTTAGGTTAAACTCAAAATATCCTCCACTATTAGGTAGAAAAATAGGATTACATTTGACTCCAAGATTTCTGGTCCTAAAATAGATTTGGTTCTGCCAATAAGCATCCGATACGATTAACATCAAGTCGTCTTGGTGTCCAAATCCGTGTGTCGGCTTAAGATAGAATGAAATACTGATGTTCAGGGGTTGCGCCGTGTAAATCTGGCGATGAATTGAAGTCCAGCATGGTGTGCCTGAACTTTTTGCCGTTATCCTAGCACTATATTTTCCTTCAAAAGAATTTTCAGAAACAATAGAGAAATCGTTTATTGCAGAAGACTCGGATGCTTTGTGGCTAGCGAGATTCCACCCTATACTGGAAACATCAGGATTTTCGAAGCTATCTAAGAAAATCAGTTGGGGGTCCCTATAAAGAAAACCGAAAAGATAGGCGTTGCCACATCTTTTTACAAGGTAAAAGTTAGGGTTGCCCAGAAAAAGATAAGGATCCCATTTAGTTTTGTTGAACCCTTCGTGGGTTAAACCACTATTCTTAGTCCCTACATATATGTGAGTAATGTTTAGGTCAAGCAGGTATTGATAAACTGTCTGATTTAATATCCCATTTGATAATAATCTCGCGACTTCGGCGTAGCCTTGACTTAAATGGTATCCGGAAAGAGGATAAATTATCTTCTTGTGAGAAATTGAAGGAATTAACAAGCCTGGTTCAAAAGGATTGATTAAAATGCACGCGTTCATGGATAGATTGTCCTCCATCCAAACCATAAGATCATAATCGTCTTCGCCTGTAACTGCGTATACTCCATAATTATCCAAAATCAGTGTTGGATCTTTGGCGAATCTGTAATAAAGAAACGGACTATAAATAGGAACAAACATCATGAGTAAAACAATGAGCGAACCAAGTTTCGTGGAATTAAGCGATGGTCTAATTTTTAGTATTAGAAGTTTGCATTTTCTGTAGAACCTGAAGTTGAGGGCGCCAAATAGTAGTATGAACGAGAAATAGAGCAAGAGTGCGAACCTACCATAACGGCCTAGAATAAGGGCTGTTTCGGGTATTAGAGCTTGTACTAGTATAAGAAGAATACTAGCGCCGATCATAATTGCAGGCACAATTTCACCTTCTGACACAGAACGTCGTTTTAGAGTCAACCTGATGAGAAGCACAATCCCAAGGACGCTTAAACCGATAAAAATGAATCTAGGTACAGTGTAGGGAGAGATGTTAACCCGAGAAAATAGAGTTAAAAGGACGCCTTTTATATCAGCAAAAGTGGGAGGCGGAGAACCAATAGTTAAAGGTGAATTGATGACATCTCCTACGTCTGTCGGCAGTCCAATATTGTGTCCTGGAAGATTGTAGTATTTTGCAAACCGTATAAAAAAAGGAAGAATCGGTAAGCTAGTTATGAATAGTAGAAGGAAAATCCTTGCGATTTGCTCCAGAGATATCCTGATTGTAATTTTCCGCTTCACGATCTCATGAATTCCCCACGTTGCTATCAGTAACCAGAAAAGCGACAGGTGCACAGTGGCAAGGTAACCAAGAAAGGCACCAACCGCCGTCAGAACAGAAACCTGACGCCACTTCTTGAAACGTTTAGTGTTCTGAATCCACTTAAGCATTGTCAACGCCACAAGAAGATACGAAAAGGCTATAACAAACGTGTTTGACCCCCAAGTAACAAAGGCCGGCCACATCGAGATCAAGGCGACCATAAACGCCAAAGACAACCCCCCCCACTTGAATCTTGTGAACTCTTTGCCATAATGATACGCTGCTAGAACAGCTAGGGCATTAAAGAGGGCTGTAACATGAAAAACGGCTAGTGGCGGGATCATTGCAGCTAGTAATGCGGCGAAAGCAAAAATCGGGTGTGCACCTTGGGGGAATACCACGGCAGCACTCATGTAGGGTTGGTGTGTCTCAGGTATTCCCTGATTCTCGATTATGAGTTGAGTGAAGAGTGCATGGAGTGATGTGTCATGAATACTCCCGAATGTGAAATTAGTGAGTGGTACACATTGGATGAGAAGCGCGATCAAAAAAAGAGATAAGGTAAGAATCTGATCTAATAAGTTCGACCTATTCACATGGAATTTCAATTTCTTGTTTTTTGCTAGATTCGACTTCGCTACGATTAAGTAAATTGAAACCGAAGAGCAAAAAATGAGAATCGCGGAAAGCACAAGATGATTGAAGAATCCAAGGGGAATTACCGCCAGAATGTACAACACGAAACCTCCAAAACAAATGTCAATCACTAGCTCCTGCACAAAGTTAAGCTTCAGTGAAGACCCAAAAATCTTCGAATAAAGAAGCCAGAGTGGCTTTCCGATTAGGGCTAGCAGTATCGCAATTAAAAGAAGCCTCGCGACTATATAGAGAACCTCTAGCATCACTAAGCCCATCTGTAATCTCAGGTTCACCATTTATAAAATCTTCATCTACTAGGTCAAGAATGGAAAGCTAGCAGTCTACTCTTCCCCAGTTTTCTCCTTGCTAGATCTTCCATGGAAGAGCGAACTACCTAGACCCCTTCTTGTCGTTCAAATGGAATCCCATTTTTCCAAATGCGCGCGCCTACGCGTGTTGTGTGGATTCTAGATTGCCGATAATTTGCGAAAAACATAAATAGATAGATAATTTGCCCGATATCATGCAATTAACTGATTCAAAGATAGTTCTTTTACTTGTATGCGTCATCTCTATCATAACGTCAACGTTGATGTGTACATTCGTTAACTTTTATCTTTTTGACGAGGAATCTGTTATGGAATCTTGGATAAGTCCAGCTGATCATTATCTTCCATTAGCATTTCGGGTCAACAGCGAAGGCGTGATATATTATGATCATCCTTACTTGGTCATCAGAGTACACAACAAGTCGGATCAATGGATTTCGTGGTTAGCTTTTGGTGAACTCTTTGATTTTGGCGTTTATGAATGGAAAGCTAAATGCGAAAACAACGTCAGTCGAACCTATATCTATCTGGGCATTCTTGAACATCACCACGGATGGTCCGACGAAGGAATTATCGTTGTGAAGTTTGACGATTCTATGCGATGGCAATTCTATACAAGTGATGAAACCGGAAACACAGAAGCTACGGTTATCGATGATGTTGACTTCGGGGTAGAGAACACATTCAAAATCGATTGGACCTCGTCATACATTTCTCTCTATATTAATGGTACATTGAAGGCAACACATACAGATGCTGTGCCTCAAGAGGCTATGCAACTCTTCGCTGAAGTGGGAACTGGATCTTCAGCGCCCTCTTGCGAACCTAAATGCTTCTTCAGAGGAGGGAGTTTTAGGGAGATTGCCTAGATGGGTAAAAGGCTCGCACATGTTGATATGGTTAGAGGTCTCGCTGTCTTATGGATGATCTTTGTTCAATCAATAGATACGTATTGTTTTTGGGTTGGTGGTGGACTTTAATGTATGATCGAGTATATCAATTGAACTTCAATTTTCTTCATCAGTGTAGACTTCAGTGTGAAGTTAATGCGCGCGCCACGGAAATAGCACCCTAAATGGCTGCTAATTTTGGCAAAAACGCAACCGGTTGTTAATTTGCGCAAGAAGGAAGAGATAAAAAAGGGAAAAGGCGAGATTTGAGGTTTTCCTATCTAGGAATGAACAGTTTTTTAAGAAATTTTCTACCTTTCGCTAGACCTCGCAATTGATTTAATAATTTTTCGATAAGAATTAACCAGAAAATAGATAAAATTGTGAAGGCAATATCAAAACCGATGGGAAAAACCTTTTCACCGAACAAAGAATAGATTAGACCAAAATGTAAAAAGTAGAAAAGCAAACTATTTCTACCAAAATAAGCCAAAAAATCACCAAATTCAATAAAGTTTCTTTCCAAAAGTACCATAAGAACAAACAAAATACTAGTAACACCAACATTTAAAACAAAAAATGGCAAGGTTCTACTGTAATAATCAATAGAATTATGAAAAACGCCTAAAACTGAAAATGAGACAACACCTAAAAATAGTGGAAATTTCATATTTCTACCTAATTCAAACATAATTAAACCAAATAACATAAAAGGTAATACCCAAAAAGGATTAAATGAAAAAGGCATAATCATACTTAACATTAAACACAATACCATAACCGCAAGATAAACTATCAATCTATTCTTTTTATCTGTGAAAAGATAATCAGTAGCAATTTTCAGTAATCCTAAGATAAACCAACTAACGCCAATACCAATTAAAACTTCATCAAACGGTTGAACATGAACAACCAAACTAATAAGAAAATAGCCTAAACCAATAAGCAAAAGACATCTGCCAACTAACCTTTTTAGAAAGGTATAACTATCATATTTTCTAAACATCAAAGCCAAACTAAAACCACTAACAACCATGAAAATACTAAACCAATTAAAATATGTGCCAATATAATGTCTATTGTAAAGATTAAACCAATTGCTGACAAAATCTAAAATTTGAAAAAACAACATAGAAATTACTGCAATACCTCTTAACATATCAATACTTTTAATTCTCATTCTGGCACCTCTAAACTAGCATATCTACATTTCCAGTTATTACAATAAATAGACTCATACTTCTTGTTGTCAATAGGGTTAGTAGAGATAACACCTCTTAAAATCCTACCACATTCTTTACGTACGAGAAAACGATACAGAGAAAACTTAGTTTAGGCGCGCGCAAGTTTTCCTTTGATGGAAAGCGTCTTTTTGACTCTCTGCAGCATTCTTCTCTTAATTGCTCTTGAGAAATTTCGAAGAACAAAAGAAATGTTAAGAATAGGTAGCTCTCTTAGAATGAGAATCATGAATCTGATGAGTCGTGTAAGCATGCCAACAGAGAAAGACTTTGCAAGAAGGGTTGGGGAGAATGAGAAAGCAATCCTCTAAAATTGGGAAGATGATTTCAAATCACTACAAAGGAGAATCTCGTTATTATGACAAAACGCGATTTGGGGAATGGGCACTCATCTCGAGAAAGAGAATGGATGAAGAATCTTCTAATTTCCTTTTGAAACAAATAAAAGGAAATTCAGTACTCGAGTTAGGAGTTGGAACTGGAAGATATGGACTGATTCTTTCCGAGAAAGGCTATGACTTTGTTGGTATAGACCTCTCTTCAGACATGTTGAAGAAAGCGGAAGAAAAGCAAGCATCTACTGGAATCGATTTTCGGGTCATAAGGATGGATGCCGAGAAATTAGGCTTTCAGGAAGAGACGTTTGACAATGTGATTTGTATACTTACGTTCGGTTTTCTGCCCAATCCGGAAGATGTGATGAAGGAGGCTTACAGGGTGTTGGTTCCAGGTGGAAGATTTCTGATAACATATCTAGATCTTGATTATCTTCCCTACACGTTTCGGGCATGGGTCAAAAACTCACCCCAGTACGGATTCATAACCCTCTATCGGTATCAAGAGGTAAGAGAGATGTTTGTGAAAAGTAGCTTTCAAATTATTCGAAAAAAGAGGATCCCTGGTTTACCTTTCGAGTCCGTCTTGTATTCCGCTTATAATCTCTTCCCACAAAGAGTACTCCATGAAATTCTCAATCGGCTAGGAAAATTGAAAGAAAACGGGGCGAAAAAATTCGTTAGCCCAGCTACTCTGATAGCTTCAGAAAAAATATAAACAAATAGATAATTCTTCGAAGCGTGCCCTCAAATTTCCGCTGTCATACCGAACTATAACAGCGCGCGCTAAGACAGAAGATACTTGACGAAGCTAATCCATCAATGTGCTAGGTCGCCTTTCTGGAATAATCAAGACAATGCGACGATTTGCTCTCAACCACGGGATAGGGATTAGAGCCATATGTTGCTTGGACATCCAAAAAGGTGTACTCTCCCAAAGTGCGAATTTACAATGTCATGTTGCACGTGTGAATGAAGCCCAAGATGCCAGCAAGCCCAAAAGGCTTGTCATATAGGTCGTAATCTGAACAACAGCTAAACTAATGACTAAGGGTGAGGGGTTTTTCAGAAATCCTGCTATAAAGGCGGTTTTGAAGGGGTTCAAGTGACCTACAATCGCCCTCCTATTTTCTCTCAAGTATTTTCGCAGACCCTTGCCATAATAATAGTTTCTTACCACCAGCTCCCGAAAGGTTTCAGGCTCTCCCACATGCCACTCGACAGCGTCAACTCTCCTAACACGAAAACCTGCCCGCACCAGCCGCCTATGAAGGTCGATGTCCTCACCCACGATAAGCTCCTCGTTAAACCCTCCAACTTTAAAGAAACTTGCTCTTCTGAGGAATCTAGCTGCAATAACCGACTCTTCATCAGTTAGAAGCTCTCGCTTATACGCGATAGACTTCGCCCATATCCTGTCTCCCCTAGAGCGATTCATCGTCACCACAGCATCAGCGTTCCCAATATACTGAACACATCTCTGAACAGTATCTTGCTCCAACACAAAATCCGAGTCTACGAAATACAGAATGTCCCCATTCGCATGATCCGCACCAAAATTCTTCTGCGCAGCTCTCTCCCAACCCTTATACAAGACCCTAGCTCCGTATCTCCTAGCTACGTCCACAGTGTCGTCATCACTGAAGTTATCACAGACAATTATCTCGATGTTTCTGTAGGTCTGATCCCTCACAGATTCAAGACACTGGCCAATAGTCCTTGAAGAGTTGTAGGTTGGAATAACTATTGAAATCAAGGGACCGTCAATATTTCTAGAGATATTGTTCTCTTTGAGTGAGCTACCTTTATCTTTGGCTTTTTCTTCGGCTTCCATAAAGATTCCGCTTTCACACTTCGTTACATCTTTGGTCTTGAGGCATTAAAACTTTTCAACCATCAGTATTAGAAAGATCTGCATTAGGTTTAGTCGATCCATGCGCGCCAAATGCGGCTGCTGTTGCACTCAAAAGGCAAAACAGTCTTGGCCATCTCTTCATAATACTCGACACACGCACCAAATTGTTTCGAATCTTGAAGTCTGAATTTCTTTTTGCCACTCCGCTTTTTTCCAATTCTCTTTGAATCCAAACTCAGACCCTATGTTTTAGTGCTTTTGAAAGGCAATACTACCATCCAAACAATATTTTGGTTTTATTAAGAACCCATTTTAGTGATCAGTTGTGTTAAAGAAATGGAGAAAGCCTCGAGTGGACAAAAATCATTCCAGCAAAGCCAAGCGGACGAAATCCACAAAGCTACGACACGTCCTCTTCGGCGTACCCTTCATTCTAGCCTATATCATATGGCGATGGTTCCCCATTCTCACAGAACACGTTATCGTCCATGGCGTTGGCTACACTCCGACTCTTCAGCCAACCCACTGGCTATGGCACGCAACAGTATCTTTCTTCTACTTCTGGTACACCTTCCTTTCAATCGCAATCGGTGGAAGCCTTTTAGTCGCCGCCTGGATCTGGAAACTGAAACAGGCCAAAGACCAAAGCAACTACTACCCCACCGTCTCCTTTGTTATCCCCGCCTACAACGAGGAAAAAACCATATCCAAATGCATCGCAAGCCTTTTCAGAAGCGCAATTCGCTACCCCAACTACGCCGAAATCATAGTAGTAGACGACGGAAGCACGGACCGCACAAACGAGGTGGCACAAACAACCATCAAGCTGAACCGGAGAGTTTGGCCTTATATCCACGGAGAAATCATCAGACACGAAGAAAACCTAGGCAAAGCGCAGGCCATAAAAACAGGTGTCGACAAAGCCGCTGGAGAAGTAACCGCGATAGTAGACGCAGACTCACGATGGAAGCCTGATGCCCTTAAGCAGTTGACTAAATTCATCGACGTAGATGATAGAACTGCAGTCACCGGCTACATACACCCGTCAGACGAAAATATGCGCACGCAAAACCTCTTCATCATCCTTCAACAACTAGAATACAGCCAGGGATTAGGCGTATTTCGTTGCGCACAAGCCCTCGGAAACGCGGTTCTTGTAGTTCCAGGACCTATAGGCTTGTACAAGACTGGTGTATTGGGAACAGTTCTTAGTGAAAAGAAGGCGCAGTCCATCACGGAAGATCTTGAGATAAGCCTAGAGATTCAAGGAAGAGGGTTCCGTGTGGGTTATCTGGACAAGGCTCGAAGCACGACTCTAGCACCCGATTCATTCAAGACCTTCTGGGATCAGAGAATACGTTGGTTCCTAGGTGGTCTTCACAACATACTTGGCATACACAAGAAATTGCTTCTACGCAGACGATGGCTAAGCCTCCTCTTGTGGTACTGCCTGATCACGGGATACGGAGGTGCTGCCGTAGAACTGACCGCAGTCTTAGGAATCCCTCTGCTCTATTGGTTCGCCCCCGATAGACTACTCTTCCTCTACAACCTACTCATGTTTCTACCACTTATGCTAGCAGTTGGAATCATACAGCAAGCCGTCGCCCTAAAATTCACCTACGACCGTTATAACCATAAACGACTACTCTTCTACACGCCGCTCTACAGCATTTTGAGGTTCATCAACGTCTCCGCCCGCTTTGGCTGTATGATCAAGTATGTCCTTGGAGAAAGAGGCCCTTGGAAAAAACCGGAAAGCCCATCATTATCTCCATAATGGCCATCTTCATCATATGAAGAAATAGAAAAGTAATTCGAGAATCGCAACGACTATGAAGGGAAACAACAGCACGAAGATCGATGGCCTTTCCGATTTCTGACTCGTTCTAGTTAGATCAGGCGGCTCGGTGGAAAAGCAAACATAGTAGAGAATCTGGCAGCGGGGACAACGATAGCGCATGAAATGAACTTCTCTTGACCTCTTAAGATGGTCGCCGCAAATCCCACATTCAACAATCATGTTGTGCTTCTCCACAGCTCAGATATACGGCATCGTAAGATATGCCAAACAAAGTATCGACGATCCATACTTATAAAATTATTGCCAGATTTCAACGGCGATTTAGAAATGCACTCATGCGTAGCAAGGTGCAGAACAAAGATAGCACTAGACTTATAATCTGCGAAGTTGTTCACGAATATTGAAAAGGTAATGTCTTCAAACAGTTTTCTCACGGAGCCCGATGCGGAAATTGTTCCATTTGAACAGTTACGCAGCATAGTTGAGTCTGAATTTCAGGTGGAAGACGGCTTTGTTGAGTACGGCGTACCGACCTTCCACATAAGAGCACAAAGAGATTCAAAGAAGGCTTTTCTGAGGCTTGTGGATCGTCTGGATCCCCTAGGTTTTGTTCCAATTCTTAGAAGCGAAGAAGGGAAAAGCGTGCTAAAAGCTATGCGCAAACCGGCTACAAAGCCCAGCCGAAAAACCATAAATATGGTGTTATTATTTGCCACGCTGGCAACCGTGTTCTTTGCCGGATACCTGCAATCGATGTTTTTCTATTCCGACTTAGGTATCACTAGCCAATCATGGTATCTAGCTGGAGCGGTGATGTTCACGGGCGCAATCATGGGCGTGCTGGGATCTCATGAGATGGGCCATAAGATCGCAGCTGACAAACACAAAGTAGAAGCCACCTATCCTTACTTCATACCAGGACCTCCTCCGATAGGCACGTTCGGAGCCGTCATCCGCCAAAAATCTCTCCCTCCAAACAGAGACGCCTTATTTGACATCGGTTCCGCTGGCCCAATCATAGGTTTTCTCGTGGCAATCGTGGTCACCATCATAGGCATCCCTCTTTCAAGTTATACTTGGATTTCCGAGGGGGATCCCACACTTCCTATTTCTCCATTGTTTCTGTTGATTATGCGATACATTCAACCCTTAGGAGAGCCACCAAGCAACGGCGCAGGAATACTTGCGGTATCACCGCATCCAGTTGCCTTTGCGGGTTGGATTGGAATGATCGTTACGTCACTCAATTTGATACCGGTGGGAATGTTCGATGGCGGCCACATCGCGGAAACTTTCCTTGGAAAAAGAGCGCGTACCATCATGTCGTACCTTGCGATCATAGCTTTCCTAGTTTTGGGTTTCTTTGTCTGGGAGTCATTTATCGTATGGGCAATGATTGCGATCTTCTTTTCGTTCATGCGACACCCAGGTCCGTTGGACAGTGCCTCAAAAGTTACGACGTGGAGAAAGATGGCTGCTCTGGGGATGGTTGCAATATTTTTCCTGTCGTTTCCTTTCCTAATCTAGTACCAAAGACCGCACTCAAGTCGAAGAGAAAAAAGGAAATTCTAGGATTCTCTTGCTTGGACCGCTGTCAAGGTTTCCATTGTGTAGTGCGTCTTGAAGCCCACTTTCATGGCGAAGTCCATGGCCTCCTTAGTGCTTGGAGCCTCGAAAATTATTATACCGTCGTATCTTCCAAACGTGAAGTATATGTCACGGATTTTGATCCCTTTAGGAGCCTTGAGTTCCCGCAGATACCTTACAGCCTCTTCACCCTTCCCTTTCGGTATCAGAAGCGTCACAAACAACATATGAATGTCTTCCTCTCTAAAATAGAGAGCTTAGTAACTTAAGGTTTCGCCCTTATTCTTTGATGATCATCCAAAACTGCATTTCGACAACTTGTCAATATCACCTACTCCCGGCCGCTCTTGCGCATTTTCAATCTTTTCTTGATTTCGCTGATTGTCGGCTTATTCTCCGTACCGCCAGAAATCTCGTAGAGTATCTGCATGGCTTCTTCCATACTGATTCTCTCACCAAGGGCTTCAGCTACGGCGTGATAATAAAGTGAATGCTTGTAGAGCTCAGGGAATTTATCCATGATCTCTTGGATCGTATAGTCTTTTGTGGGCTGCCAAGCATAACCTTTCCTTTCTTTGTCAAACCGTCTAGTGACTATCCCTTTCCTTTCCAACTCCACTATGTGATGAACCACATGGTCCGCACACATCGGCAACGTGTCACGTGCGTAAGCTTCAATCTCAGCTGTGGTCACAGGCCGCCCATGCTTCTTTATAGCGTTTTGCAAGAAAGTATAGATCATCAAGGGCATCTTCATCACTCTTACAGAGGTTTCTCTAGATACAAATTAACACTTTGTATGATGTTCAGAGGTATTTTTTGCCGCTTTTTATCAATCCATTCCTGTATATTGATCTTTCTAATCCGCGTGCGGTTTGCTTTCAATCTCTGGTAGGTACTGGTCTTTCTTACGAATTAGTCCAAGCCTTAATGATTCACCGTCGATGTTGTAGTCTGCTACATAAGCCTCCGCTGGTGGTTCGGACTTCTCTATGGACGCCGATAAAGTCTCTGAAGTTATGTAGTCTCCATGAGTAACGAAGATCTCGGTCAGCCTTGGACCCGTCGCATAGTAGGTCTTGATTCTGTCAGCTATGTCAAAACCTGCTTCTTTACGTTGGTTCTGTATGCGGCGCACGATGTCGCGAGCTAATCCCTCCTTCTCCAGCTCTTCCGTTATCACCGTGTTCACCCCAACAAGGATGCCTTGCTCTTCTGCTAAGGAGTAGCCTTCCTTCGGTCGGGTGCTTACTTCTACTTCTTCAGGAAGCAAGCTAATAGCTTGATCGTCCACTTTCACTTCAACGATCTCGTCTCTCTGAAATTTTTGGAGGAGAGCGTCGGTATCCATGCTGGATATAGTTGCACGTAGTTTAGGAAACATCCTTCCATACTTCTTTCCGAGAATGTGGGGTAATAGTCGTATCTCATAGTTCACCACTTCCTCCTCCTGTGTGGCCAGGACCAGCTCTTTTATATTGAGTTCATTTTTGATCAGGTCCGTCAGTCTACGTAGTCTCTCCAGTAAGGCCTCATCTGCTACAACCTTTATTGTGCTCAGAGGCTGCCGTAACTTCATTCCAGCTTTGTTGCGCGCTGAACGTCCCAGACCGCAGACTTTAATGGCCAAATCCATGTCTGCCATCAATTCCTTATCAACTAGGGATTTATCAGCCGCCGGCCAGTCGTTGTGATGTACGCTCTCCGGAGCGTCAGGCTCAACAGTACGCACAAGGTTCTGATACATACCTTCAGTCAGGAAAGGAAGGAACGGCGCCAGAAGTTTGACGACAGTCGTCAGACAAGCATATAGAGTTGTGTAGCCAGCCCTTTTGTCCAGATCTGCTTCGCTCTTCCAGAATCTTCGTCGTGATCGACGGACGTACCATCGGGACAGTTCATCCATGAACTGCTCTAGGCCTGCGGCGGCCCCGTATGGATCGTATCGTTCTAGGCGATCGGTGACATCTTGGATAAGGGTTTGAAGCTTTGAGAGGACCCAGCGGTCTAGGAGTGAGTACCGAGTCGTAGCCTCTTTCGCTGTCCACCTGTCTAGGTTGGCATATGTCACAAAAAAGCTGTAAACGTTCCATAAGGGGATCAAAAACCGCCGCTTCACTTCATCCGCCAAGGTGTGGCCGAAGAGAATATTGCTTTCAGGTCTACTCGTACAGTATATCCACCGCATAACGTCTGCGCCCATAGTTTCAGCAGCATCATCAAACCAGATCACGTTGCCGGAGGACTTATGCATCTCCTGCCCCTTCTCATCGAGCACGATGCCGTGGCCGAAGCATGTGCGGAAGGGCGTGCGACGCTCCAAGATAGTGCTCATGACTAACATGGAGTAGAACCAGTTTCGGAACTGCCCTGGCAAGGACTCGCAGATCAGATCAGCGGGGAACCATTTCCCCCAGTAGTCCCTATCGTGGCGATAGTTGAGCGTCGAGTAAGCAACTATACCCGCGTCCAGCCACGGGTTGCCCACGTCTTGGATGCGACAGATGACCGCTCCACACTTAGAACATTTGATCTTCACCGCGTCTATCCAGGGGCGATGCGGGGTGTGCCCCTCGAAATCCTCCCAGCCCTCGACTGCCCGTGACTCTAGCTCTTCCTTGCTGCCTATCACCTCGAAGTTTCCGCACTCCTTGCATTCCCATATCGGTAGTGCCAAGCCCCAGTACCTCTTCTTGGAGATCATCCAGTCATCCATGTTCCGTAGCCAGTCAAGCTCATGCTGTAGACCAAAATCCGGGATCCAGCGAACCTGCTTGGCTACCTCCATGATCTGATAGCGAAGGTTGTTCTCCCTCTCTTGTTCATTAACCTGTTCAAGCGGCTTGTCGAGCTTCTCTCCCATGGAGATGAACCACTCGTCGACGAGGCGGAATACGAGCTCGCTGTCGCAGCGCCAGCAAACCGGATAGCGGTGGGTGTAATCCTCAACCTTAAGGAGCAGACCTTTCTCTCTGAGGTTCTCGATGATTGGCTCAGCTGATCCATAGACATGGGTGCCCGTGAGCCAACTGAACCCCTTAACAAAGACGCCGAACTCATTCAGCGGGGCCACAGCAGGCAAGTCATATTCCTTACCAAGCTCGAGGTCTTCCTTTCCGCAGCCCGGTGCTATGTGGACTATGCCTGTGCCCTCAACCTCGCTTACCTCCTCCCAAGGTATAACTCGGTGAGCGTCAACAGCGCCCAACTTCCGCTCGGCAGGAAGCTCATCGAATGGACCGTCGTAGGTCCAGCCGACCATATCCTTCCCCATAAGCTCTCCGACTACCTTGTAGCCTCCTTTAGAAAAAGCCCGGTTTAGAGCCGCCTTAGCTAGATAAAGGACATCCCCGTTATGACGAACCTTCACATAGGACATATCGGGATGAACCGCCGCTGCCACGTTGGAAGAGAGCGTCCAAGGAGTTGTCGTCCAGACCAGAAGTGCTTCCCCAGGTCGTTCGCGAAGGGGAAACCTCAGTGTGAGCCCTATATGCGTCATTTCTCTGTAGCCCTCCGTCACTATCTCGTGCTGGGAGAGAGCCGTGGAGCAGCGGGGACACCAAGGCATCACGTCTCTGCCCCTGTAAATCCATCCGTGTTCGTGGCATTTCTTGAGGACAGACCAGATTGTGTAGTTGTTCTCGTCGGAGAAGGTGAAGTATGAGCCGCCCAGCTGAGGTGTTCCCAGCCTGCTGACAAGACCCTCAACCGTGTCAGACACGGGACCCCTGGGCCCTTGAATAGTCAAAACCTCTTCCTCATTCTCAAGGCCATCTGCCAACTTGCGTAGGAGCTGGGGGTCGTCCCAGTCAATCCAGTACCCCAGGCGAATAGACTGTTCAACCTGCAGGGCGGCGTAGCGAAGGGCCCTCTGTTTACACTTTCTAACGAACTCGGCGATTCCGTAGGCCTCAATGTCACGCTTTGACTTGAATCCGAGTTCCCGCTCAACCTCAACCTCAATCCAGAGCCCTTGGCAGTCGAAGCCGTTCTGGTAGCGTAGATCGAATCCTCTCATGGCTCTGTAGCGCTGAAAAACGTCCTTGTATGTACGTCCCCAAGCGTGATGAACACCCATCGGATTGTTCGCTGTTATGGGTCCATCCATGAATGACCAGCGTTTCTTATCTCGGTTCAGGGCCACACGCTCTTTGAAGGCATCTGCCTCCTTCCAGAACTTTAGGATGCGACGCTCAAGCTTCGGAAAGTCAACCATAGGCTCTACCTCTTTCAACATCCCTCTTCATCCTCCAGACTCATCAAAGCTCATATTGATAGGATTTCTCGATTTTATAGAAGTGTTATATTCTTTTCCGATTCTTGAGCGGTTAGGGTCCAGTGTAGGCAAACGCCCAGAATAAGCCTTGAATTTCGCGGCCACCTCTCATCCTGACACCAACTTAGGGTGACATGTCAACGGACAAATATAAGATTTGTGAACGGACACTTTAGTGAACAGAGAGAATTCTCAGTTTTTTATCATTCGTATCTCTTAAATACTCATTTCACAAAGAAGAGCCAAAGAAAACGCCTATCCTCGCAGTTGTGAATCTTAATGGCTAAGAATGAAGTCCGACTGACATACTCAGGCCTTATCCTATTTCTATCTAGGCTGATCAGCGTAGGAACGGGCCTAGCATTCTCACTGATGGTCACAAGAAGTACCATAGATCCAAGACAGGAACTAGGCATATACAGCAATCTGGGCGACACACTCACCTATTTCATCCTACCAGCCATGATCATACCCTTCTGGACCACAAGATTCACCGCCAGAAACCATGCGGGAGCACCAAGAACAGGGCTAGCATCAAATCTTATACTATCAGCAATATTCGCGGCAATCTACGCTCTACTGCTACCAAGCATCACGTCAGCATTTCAGATCGGTGAAGCATACGTAATTCTATACATCATTGTAGTAATCCAGATACTGGAGCTCTACACTCTGCGCGCCTTCGAGGCAATCCTGCACGCGAGACAGCCCCAAAAGATCGGATACGGCTTTCTAATCTTCGAGGCATGCAAGGTCATCATAGGTTATATACTAATCATACAACGCGGAGTGCGCGGTCCTGAAGCTCTAGTCGCTGCGGTCACAAGCATCATAGTCGCCTACACACTGCAACTCGTATTTTATTTAAGAATCACCACTCACGGATTTCAAGGGAAGATCAGATTGAGCTACGTAAAGGAGTGGCTCAAAGCGTCACCTATCAACCTCTACAACATCGGAGGTCAAAGACTGGCAGCCTTAGTTCTGATTCTCCTATTCATCTATGCAGGAGAAGCCAGAGGAGACTACAGAGCGGGCCAGATCATTGCCAGTATCATAGGCCACTCTTCAGTTCTGGCATTCGCTCTATACCCAAAACTACTGTCCAAAATTGACCCAAAAGACATATCCACAAGTCTAAGAATGGTTCTCATGTTTGCCATACCAATGACGGCTGGAGCCATGATACTATCTGACTCTTACGTAACAATTATGAGAATAGAGTTTCGCCTAGCAAGACCAGTGCTCATAATATTAGCAATGAATGCCCTCTGCGTGAGCGTATCATCAGTGTTCAACACGATTACGTCTGGAACCGAAAGAGTAGACGAGAAAGCCAAAATCCCCTTCAGAAAGCTCATCAAAACCAGACTGTTCCTGATGTACACGCTACCCTATGTCCAAGCCGCAGTCTCTCTCCCACTGACATACTTTATACTGACCGCCATGGCTCAAACAGCAACCGAAGCAGCAACCTTTGTGGCTGCGATAATCTTGGTAATAGACATACCCCTGCTATTCGCTAGGTATGGCATCGCGAGAAAATGTGCAGACTTCAGCATCCCTTGGAAGAACATAGCCAAGTATGCTATGGCATCAGTTGTAATGGCAGCGGTGCTGCTTGTCATTCCTCACCCAACAAGAATCATCTACACCCTAGCAGTGACCCTACTAGGGGGAGTCGTCTACATTCTCACGCTACTGCCGACAGACAGAGAAGCCAGATCCCTAGCAAACTCTATCATACATGAAACATTAAGAATGATAAAGCTATCAAAATAACGGAATCTGCATGGATTGAAATTGTGGTTAGACGCCTTAATTGGCCCATAGCGATTCTTTCTTGAGCCCTAATTCTCCTAAAATGTGATCTGTTGCTGTCTTAACCGATTCCGCGCTGTTGTATTTAGGTTTCCATCCCAACCGTTTCATCTTGGAAACGTCGAGGAACATTGTTTTGACGTCACCTATCCAGCCTCGTCCCCCACGGACTCCACCCGTGTAGCGAAATCTTAAGCCTTTCAGGCCCATCTGCTCTGTCACAACTCTGGCAATCTCCTTGACGCTAATCTGGTCCTCCGAGCCTATATTGTAGATTTCAACCCTTCCAGAGGCGTGTTCCAACCCGAAGAGCAAGGCGTCAACACACTCGTCAACCATGAGATACGACTTGGTTTGGGTGCCGTCACCCAAGATTTCGAGCTCCAGCGGATTTTCTAACAATTTGTGGATGAAATCCCAGACCACCCCATGGCCACTTCTAGAACCCACTATATTTGCGAAACGATAAATGACTCCACGCATGTCAAACGTATGGCAATACGCCGAGATCAAAGCTTCACAAGCCAGCTTAGACGCGCCGTAAAGAGAGATAGGCTCAAGAGGCCCATACTCCTCCGGCGTGGGAAGAATCCTCGCATCCCCATAGACGGCCGAAGTAGAAGTGAAAACAATTGTCTTCGCCGTTTCACTCTCGCGCATCGCCTCAAGAACATTATACGTTGCGACGATATTCTGTTGAAAATCTATCTCGGTATCAACGGCTCCAACTCGCACCTCGGGATTTGCTGCCAGATGAAAAACTAATCCGCAGCCCTTCATCGCCTCTCGTATGTCTTTACGATTTAGGCAATCGCCATTGACAAAAGTGAAATCTGAGCGCTCGATCCAAGGAGCCACATTATCCATGGATCCTGTGCTCAAGTTATCAAGAAGCCTGACCTTCCCGCCTTTTTTCATCAAATTGTCCACTATGTGGCTGCCGATGAAGCCGGCTCCGCCAGTGACTAACATCCCGATATCCAAGTAATTCATATTTGACTGGCTAACCATAATTTCTCTCCTAGCAATTGCAGATCGAAATTCTTTAATAGCCCTTTTAAAGATTGACGTTGAGTGAATTCTATGAAAGCTTTTGTTTCAGTTGATTTGGAAGGAATGCCATATATCGTCATTCCAGGTCACTTAAATCTGAAAGGCACACTGTACGATGAAGCGAGGAAAATCGCTACAAAAATCACGCTAACCGTGGCTGAAGAACTGAACAAAAACGGCTTCAATGACATTGTCATTGCTGACAGCCATGGACCCATGGTCAACCTGTTGGTTGATGACTTACCTGAATATGTGGAGATCATCAGAGGAACACCGCGACCAGTTAGCATGGTCTCCGGCGTAGAAGGATGCGACGTTGCCCTATTTCTTGGATATCATGCAAAATTTGGCACTGCAAAATCCACATGGGACCACACTTACAGTGGTAGCACCATCAATAGAGTTGAAGTGAATGGAGTTGCAGTGAGCGAATTCCTTTTAAATGCATACGCAGCAGGAGACCTGAATGTGCCGGTTATACTGGTGGCTGGTGAAGCTCAACTTCTAAAGGACGATGTGAAACAATATGCACCATGGGCTGAAGCTGTAGCCTTAAAATACTCGTTGAGTAGGGTTGCAACCAGAAGCTTCAGCATGGTAAAAATCGAAAAAGAATTGAAAGAAGCTGTTAAGAGAGCAGTAGCCAATTTTAGACAAAACAAGGTCAAGCCGCTGATGGCGAAAAAACCAGTAAAGACAATGATAACTTTCAACGCAACTCACTATGCAGACGCTGCGGAGTTGTTACCCATAGTCAAGAGAGTCGATGGGTTGAACGTGGAATACACTGCCAGCGATATGATTGAAGCATACAAAGTATTTCAACTGTTGGTGCTTGCAGCACTCGCCTATACAACGCTCTTTGAACATCTAAAATAGCACCTTACCAATGTCTTAATCTGCAGGGCCTAAACCTATAGAGCTTATCTCTGCCAGATGAGGAAAAGATCTCATACCTTTCTTCAGACGTAGCTTACATGATATCGAATAATGTTCCACGGACGGTAGCATGAGAATGCTCGTCTTAAACAATGAAAAGCGGGGCTCAATTCTAGTTGAGCTAATGGCACCGAAGAGCGACCTGACTTGAGAAGCCATAGGTGATAATACTTTAATTTTGGGTTTGTCATTTTCCTTTAGGGATTTGGAAGATGCCCGAGCGAAAACGGAAGAAGAAGGGAATATTCGACCTATTTGACTTCGGCGAGGAGAATTTTCTGTTTGGAAAAAAACCTGCCAGAGGGGGTTCTGGATATTCGATATCTGTGACTTATGATGAGGTAGGCAAGCCCGTAGTCAAGGTGAAGACGCATGGAAATGTCGATGCGGCCCATCTGCGCAGAGATATAGAGCAGAGGTATCCGGGGGCTAGAATTGATGGTTTGGAGAAGAAGCCGTTGATTAGAGTGGTGGATGAAGAAGAAGGAGCTAAGAAGGAGAAATCCGAGAAGAAGCGAGATAGGCACTCATAAAAATGCTATAATTGAAACTCAAAAGCTATGTTTCGCCCGAAAATGAGTCATACTATCCGAGATTAAAACTAAAGAAATCAATCCCTCTTATATTTGTTCCCTTGGAGCTTGATGTGACTCTTTTATAATACATCTAGTACTGTTTTAGGTATGAAGGAAGCCTGTGAGCGCGACAAAAAGGCAACTGCGTATGGACCAGTGTTGCCTAGGGGTCCTGAGAGACCAGAGGAGAGAAGATGGCCCTCACCCACCCCAATGCCTCTAGTTCCAACGGGAGACACAAATAGGATTCTCAAGCAGATTTTGGATAGGCTAGACACAATCGAGAAAAGACTCGATAGAATCGAAAGGCTATTGGCTGGAAGACAACCAGAACCATAGAACCCAGCAACCTCATGAAAGAAAGCAGACTTCACCAACCATCGCGTAATCTTTTGCCCCGATAGGAGACCCACGCCACATCCGCTGATAGTGAAAGTAAGAAGCGCACGCTTTGATCGCGCTGTCCGCAAAAAGATGAGATGGTGATGAATCGTGGCAACCGAAGACTTGTTTTTGGTCGTGCTTATAGGACTAGGATCACGATTACCGCCACAAGTGAAGAGGTTAATCCTAAGAGAAACGATATGGCGGTGGTTGTCCAGAGTTTCTTCTTCGTTGGGTAGATTGTGTAGAAGAAAATGGAGAACGCCGATAGGAGAAACATTATCGAGCCGAAAGAGAGTAAGAATTTGATTGCCCAGGGCGCCTCAACTGGGACAACCTGCAAAGCGGTCAAGTTTAATGCTGCGAGTGTGGCTGGGTACGATGCGTGAACGATTGGTTTTATGAATCTCTCTTCAAATTCTTCGGTCAAATTGATCCCCCCAGAGGCAGGTGTCTATATCTTGTATGCAGCTTTTTCATTAGTGTACCGATCTAAACTAGAAAAGTTTTGTTATCTTTTGTTATCTAGCGACGGCCACTTTTCTTGTGTGTTGCAATGCTAACTACTTTGTTGGGAGTTTGCGCACCCAAAAACCGGGCTTTTCCTGGCATAAGTACCCTTGATAGGAATCAGTTCATCACATTTTGGACATCGTTTGTCAGCAGTAACCTTGTAACGGACTATTCTGTAGCCAAACCGCTTGATGAGTTGTTCTCCGCAGTTAGGACAATACGTGTTCTCATATCCGTGACCATGAACATTTCCAAGATATGGATACAGAACTCCAGCCTTTCTAGCCATCTCATAGGCTTTCTCGAGCGTTTCGACCTCCGTGGGCGGGTTAGAGAATTTGTAGGCTGGATAGTACCTAGTGAAATGGAGAGGCGTCTCTGGTCCAGCCTCATGAAGATGCCTCTCTATCACCCAGCTCAGGCACTGCTCGTCATCGTTCACATTAGTAACAACGAGATTCACCACCTCAACATGGAAACCCATCTTCCTAGCTTCTCGGATGTTTCTCCAGATCTTCTCAACGTCGGCTCCACCACAGTACTTCTGATAGGTCTCCATATCTCCCTTCACGTCGATCTTCAGCCCGCCCATACCAGCCGTCCTCAACAATCTCAGCGCCTCCAACGTCATGTATCCATTTGAAACGTAGCAGCAGTAAAGCCCCCTATCAGAACCCAGCCTAAACGCCTTCAGATTCCACTCCGTCAGAACTGTAGGCTCCTGAAAACTGGAGCATAAGCCATCATCACCTCCGCGGACAGCCATCTCCACAATCTTCTCAGGAGAGCAACAGCGGGACCTTGCAGGCTGAGGCGCGGTCTTTGACAGATGGTAATTTTGACACCAGACGCAGTCGAAGTTGCACGACCATGTGGAGAATGTTACTGCTGTCGAGCCCGGCCAGTAGTGAAAGAAGGGTTTGATTTCTATGGGTCTGCGCTCTAGGGCGCTTAGGTCTCCATAAACAAGCGTGTAGAGCTTGCCTCCGATGTTCATTCTGGTCTTACAGAAACCTTTCTGCCCAGGAGGAATCACGCATCTTCTCTCGCACAGACTGCATTCTACCTTGTCGTGTGGCAGTTTCTTGTAGAGCAGAGCCTCATGAACTGTTGGTTGTTGTAGTAATTCGGGCAAGTGTGATGCTCCAGAATAGAAGGGACTAAGATGGTTACATTAACCTTTTGAAGACTCGGAAAGAAACTTATTCTATTGTCAGGTCGATAAACTGGGATTTTTCTGCGATCACTGACCTTGTAGTTTTTTAACAGTCGTGGATACTCGTCTCAGGCACTCAAGTGTGAATTCGTAGGATGGAAAACTTCTCAGTCCACACTCTGGCCCGGCGTATGGAACTCTTTCAACTCCGAATCTTTCAATGATTTTTATCAGCCTTTTCTGCATCGTCTTTTCGTCTTCGAGAAAGCTTTTGGGATCAAGTTTTCTATGGGTAATGTCTTTCCAGACTTTAGCGATTCTCTGATTCACCGAGAATTCGTTCAGCTTTTGCGCAGAGTCGGCAACGATTCTATTTCTTATTAATTTGTCGAAGTCTGTGATGCATATGCTTGCCTTCAGGAATTTGTCCGTCGATTCTAGCAGTTCTTTGGTTCTTTTCATGTAGTAAAGGGGATCATCTACGTGCGATTCGAGTAGGTTTAGCGATTCCACTTCCCAGAAGAGGCTGTCTGCCGTGTTGTGAAGGTGAAGGCACGTCTGTACGCCTCTGGACCTGGCTTTTTGAAAGATGGAATCCCATGCTTTTCGCAGGTTTTCTCTTCCGTCGGAGCCGTGATCGATTAGAGGGTCGTCTAGCAGTCCAAAAGTTGGCTCATCAACCGCGACCAAAACTACACCTCCATACTTTCCGCCAAAGACACTGTTTTGCACAATCTTGGAGAGCATATCACCCAATCTAGTGAATATCCCGCCGTCTCTGTAGAGAAAGAGAGAGGACAGTGTGTAGGGGCCGGTAACGCATACCCTCAACTTGAACGATTCACCGATCTTTTCACAGATTTTTGGAGAAGCCCTTTCTATTGCTGATACTTCGGGTATGCACCCCTTTCCTGCCTTTAGCGACAGAATTCCTGTTTCCATATATCCCTCTTTAGTCTTCTCCACTCCATCCATCATTTCCAGAAACATCTGGTTCATGTCTCTGAATTGAGGATAATTCGGGACATCAATTCCAGCGCCAATCTTGTTGAGAAAAGCCTCTGTAACCTTTTTTTCAAAATATCTGACTGATGCCTTTGTTGATGGTTGTGGGCTGGTTGCACCTTTCAGAAACACTCTTTCATCGTCAACTAAAGGTAGGCTGCCAGAATCACACGATTTAATCATAACTGGATTCCTCCACAGACCCTATATTCCAGTCTTAGGCCTTTCTGAAGTGCTCCCATCCCCTAGCCTCTATAGCAATTGTTTCTTCCTCGCGTTTGAGCAGGAGGCGTTTCTCTTCTGTGACCCGCCCAATTCTTATCAAGGCTCCACCAATCTGCCTTACCGCCTTTTCCGCTCTTTCCCAAAGCTGTGGTTTAACGGTTACCACAAGCTCGTATTCCTCCCCACCATATAGGCTGAGATCCAGTGGGTCCAGATCGTGGATCTTCGCAAGCTCCTTCACTTTAGGGGCGACAGGTGGGTTGGTTATGATGAAGCCCACGTTGCTTGCGCTTGAGATCTCATGTAGGCTCCAGGCTAGTCCGTCGCTTGAGTCTATAGATGCTGTTATGGCATTGGTTTTGGCTAGTGCTAAGCCTTCTTTCAGTCTTGCTTGAGGCATGAAGACAGCGTCAATGAATTCCTTCCTCATTTTTGGTGGGGCTGAAAGATCTTGGAGCAAGATTTTGAGGGCTGAAGCTGTTTTGCCGAAGAGCCCAGTGACCGCGACTAGGTCTCTTGGCTTTGCGCCGCTTCGTCTCATCAGATACTGCTTCTCACAGATTCCAAGTAGAGAGCAGCTGATTACAAGGTCTGAAGCCTCGTTTGTGTCGCCGCCTAGAATGTAGGCGTCGTATTCGCGGGCTCCAGCGTTTAGGCCCTTGCCGATTTGTTGGATGTCCTTTTTTGCGTAGCTTCGCGGTATGCCGATGGATGCAAGTATGGCTTTGGGTTTCACGCCTTTGGCGGCCAAGTCGCTTATGTTCATGACTACTGCTTTGCGAGCGGCTTGCCGAAGGCTCATGCCAGGTGGGACATCGGTTTTTCCCACGAGCATGTCGGTCTTTAGGACGGCTAGTTTGTTGTTTCCGAGGTCTAGGACTGAGACGTCGTCGCCGAAGGGAATTGGCATGTTGGGCATTGGGTCTAGGCATTTGAGGATTATGTTAATTATCTCCCGTTCGCCAAGTGTTTCGACTGTGGTCAGCAGTGAGACCCCCTTAATAGATTGTGAATTTCTTAAAAATGTGCGTTTTGTTTCTACATCTGGCGGAGACAGAGGGAGATATCTATCTAGTCAAGAAAGTCTGGATACGAATCTGAATTTGCTTAAATAGTGGAATTGTAAGAGAAAATTTGAGTGTTCGGGTCTGCCCCGGTGGCTCAGTGGCTAGAGCAACGACCTCGTATGTTTGCGTAGAGAGAGTCGTGGGTCGCGGGTTCAAATCCCGCCCGGGGCTCCAAAAACGCTACGCTTTGAGCACAAGTTGTGTGTAGAATCGCTTTGGTTTGGTGCTACGCACACAGAAATGGCATGCCTTGTTGTTAGATCAATCGCTTCTCTGGTTCTTTTCCAGCTTCAATTACCCTGCCTGAGAAGTTCAGAACAAACGTTCTAGGAAAAGCTTGCCAGAGCCTTGCTGTTGCTTTGAATCCTGTGCAGTGGCAAGGTGAGATCAAACTCAATCCGAATTGCTTCAGACCAGCTATTGTTTGCTGGAGATAATCCTCTGAACGCCCAACAAGGTGGGTGCCGCCTACGAGTCCATGTATCTCTTTGAAGTGGCCAAGCCGCTGAACCTGCAGGAGGGTGTTAATGGGTCCTGCGTGGGCGCAGCCTGTGATGACGAAGGGACCGACCCTTTCCACATCCATCCAGAGGGCTTGGTCATCAAGGATGTGATCATCAATCTCCGCTCCATCGACGACTATGATTAGTCGTTCACCTTTGGAAAGGGGTAATGCCCGCTCGAACGGTGTTGCTCTCTGAATTTGGCCCGTGGTCCAGACTCCCGGCACTACCTCTGTTGGCTCCGTGGTCTGCAATACCTCTCCTCCAGCTTTCTCAATCTCCTCCAGCCCCTCATCTTTCGGAACTCCATGTTTTCGCCGTTTTCCTGTTTTGTCCTCGTGAAACTTAGGTAAGAATGTATGAGGGTGCGCGTAGACCTTCACGCCGCCAGCAGCTTCCACCACTTCAACCGTGGCTGCCGTGTGATCGCCGTGGCCGTGGCTGATCACTACACCGTCTACATCGCTCAGGTCCACTTTTAGGTGCTTTATGTTATGCATCAATGATTCTTTATGAATGCCGGTGTCGAAGACCAGCTTCCTACGGTCGCCCTTAGCGTCCCTGAACTCCAAGAGGAAGGAGAGCCCCCACTGGCCAAGACACTTTGTCATGACCAGGTTCTCCGCGAGTGTTGTGATTCTCAAATCTCGAATCATACTCATCACCAGATTGTGAAATGGTTGGGGGAAGTATCTCATAAACCACGGCTAAGCTTTTATTGTTAACGCCTGTCTTCCATGATGTGGCAGGGAATAGCCGAATTTTTTCTTCATATAAAATAGCCGCTTCATGCGACATGACTTTCCACTGGTGTGGTCCTGAGTTCTTCCGCCTGCCTGACGCGTCTGGACCTTTTTGGTGGGGGTTTCGTTCGCTGAAAGAGAAAGGAGAGTTTTCAGAAAGAGACGCTACTCATCAACCCCTAGCGATTATGTGATAATTCATGGATTTATTACTAGAGTTTAGAACAAAGCGTTCTGATTCCTGAACAGAGTAGGGGTCATAAACTCCCGTTCAGCGAGTTAAATATATTAAATCATCATAAAACTAGCTAAGCGGAGCGTACCGACCACGTTATCACTGATTGAAACTCTGATCCTCGCTATCATTCAGGGCGTAACTGAGTGGCTGCCGATCTCAAGTTCTGGTCACCTAGTTGTCACACAAGGATATCTCTTACTCAAGCAGCCTCCATTGATTTTTGATGTTGCCTTGCATATTGGAACCCTGTGTGTGGTTCTAACAGTATTCTGGAAAGAAATCGTAGGCATTCTGAAAGCCTTGGTGAAGTTAGATTTCAAGGCAGAAGAGGGAAAACTCGGCATATTAATAGCTGTGGGAAGTATCCCAACCGCTCTCATCGGCTTTTTCTTCCATGACATTCTTGAATCATTTTTCTACAATGTTCTGGTGGTGGGTATAGCGCTGATGGTTAACGGCGTCTTCCTATTCTTCTCCGAGCGGAGGGGAGATGGCAGAAGAGTGGATTATTTAGATTCCTTGTTGATAGGAGTCGCACAGGGCACTGCGATTATACCGGGTATTTCAAGAAGTGGACTCACGATAGCTACGGCGTTGTTGAGGAAGGTGGAGAAGAGATCTGCATTCACGTATTCCTTTCTACTCTCTGTACCTGCTGTGATAGGAGCAACCATTCTAGAGTCTTCACGGGTGTTGGCGTCTAATGAGTTGGTGATGGGTGGCTTAGACATAGTCGCTATGCTCTTCGGCGTTGTCGTTTCAATGATCGTAGGTTACATATCCCTGAAACTACTGCAGAAGCTGGTCATGCAGGAGAAGTTTCATCTCTTTGCGTATTACTGCTGGATAGCTGGAATAGCGATTATTCTTTATCACGTCTTTCTTTGAATAGTATCCTGCCTATTCCGTTGGTTTTCAGAGTCTGTGAGTCAGCCGCTGATTTTGTAAGGCGCAAGAGAAACACGCTGGATCTATTTGGGTCTAAGTATGCCTTTTCAGCAAAGTAAGAATTGACATAACTGTCCCACAGGTTCTGTTAACTTGTCAGTTGGTAAAAGAGAGGAATAGGAAAAGGTTAACTTCAATGATTCGCTCTATAATAATGGATAGGTAAGAAATTGTATTGGGACCAGATCCCTCTGAGTTGGAGAAATTTTCTCAAGTTTTCTCTAGAGATGGCAAGTATCGCATTTGTGGGTGGTCCGTTGAGAGTGTTTGTAGGAACTTACAGTTTTGCAGATACGGTGTGGGCTACTTTGGCTTGTCTACCTCTGTTTGTCAGCTCGCTTGTCGTCATGCGGATTGTTGAGAAAGAGATGTATGAAGTGCTGAGAGGAATGAGAAGCGGAAAAATCTGGTTCAACCTTCGGTGAACTCCCCTTCCTAGTCCTTAAGGCAGTCAAAACGGACAACAAGCTATAGCTTGAACACGCAAAAATCTAGAGTATTTCACCAACTCATAAGGTGACAGTGGCGTCCAGCGGTATACTAATAAACATGTTTGCAGCGTTCCTTCTGCAAGTAGAGGGTCCATCGATGGAGTTTGCTGTCGAAGCTAAGGATGTGGTCAAGGATTTCGGAGAGATCAGAGCGCTTGATGGCTTAAGCTTTAGAGTCAAGCAGGGAGAGATTTATGGTCTCATTGGTCCCAACGGCGCTGGGAAGACAACCGGGCTAAGGATTGTTTCAACCTTGTTGCTGCCGACTTCAGGTACCGTAAAGGTGTTCGGGCATGACGTGGTTGACGAGGCTTTGGAGGTTCGTGGGCTCATCAGCTATCTTCCTGAAGAGGCAGGGGCTTACAAAAACTTGTCAGGGTACGAATACTTGGAGTTCATGACCAAGTTTACCACAGAGAATAAAGAAGCTGTCAAGGAAACTGTTGAGGTGGCGGCAAGGATCTCTGGCTTAGAAGAGCGCCTTAAGGATAAGGTGAAGACTTATAGCAAGGGTATGAAGAGGCGTCTTCTCGTAGCAAGGGCTCTTATGACGAAGCCTAGGCTTGCGGTGCTGGATGAGCCGACCAGTGGGTTAGATGTTCTCCATTCGGTTCATGTGCGAGGAATCATCAAGCAGTATGTGGAAAAACAAGGCGTCACCGTGCTGCTTTCAAGTCACAACATGCTTGAAGTGGAGCATCTCTGCGACCGGGTGGCGCTCATAAATCAGGGCAAGATAGTAGCTGAAGGCTCTCCAGAAGAACTCAAAGAAACGGCGAATGTATCAAATCTTGAAGAAGTGTTTGCTAAGGTGGTCGGTCTTGCTTAGAGGCTTAAGTAACGTTATCATCAAGGAAGTTAAGGAGTTAGTTCGAGATCCAAAAATCCTCCTAGGGGTAATTCTCGTTCCAGCGTTGATGTTTCCAATCTTAGGATTAGCGGTTCAAACGTCGATGAAGGCAACAGAAGAGCGCATCAGAAACATTTCAGTAGCCTTCATGGATCTTGACGGAGGCAACCTTACCAGCATTTTTAGAGGATTCTTGACGAACCAAGGCATAATCATTGATGAACTCACTACTATGACTGTCGATGAAGCCTCGGCGTATGCCCAAGAATCAAATGTTACAGCCCTCATAGTCATCCCTGAAGACTTTAGCTATAACGTCACTAATCACCTGAAGGCCGAACTGGAGGTTTACGGCGTCTTCAGGGGTGGGGGCATAGCGGAATCTGCCAGTTCGGGTGTAGTTAATACTCTCGTAGAGCTTTTCAAGAGGTTCTTGGCTCCTGACCCATTTCTTGCATACCCGCAGTCTATCGTTAAAGGAAAACCGGTTCCCATAGACCCCAGCGCACTGTTCAGTGCAATGATGTCGCAGTCGATGGGAATGCCGGTAGGCATAATGATGTTGCTCATTTTTTCGATGCAGCTTGCGGCTACGTCTGTTGCGTCGGAGAAGGAGGAGAAGACGCTGGAGACTATGTTGACCTTACCCATCAACAGGTTTACTATTCTGGCTGGAAAGATGACGGGGTCGATTGTGGTTGCTGTCGTTGGTGCGGTAGCTTACATTGTGGGCTCCATTTATTATATGAGCTCGTGGATGGGGATCGTCCCCATCGAGAGCGGTATAGATCTTGCGGCGATCGGGTTGGCCCCGACACCCTTATCATTCCTGCTTCTTGGGGCCTCCCTGTTTGTGTCGTTGCTGTCCGCCTTAGCGTTGGCTGTGTCAATCTCGGTATTTGCTGAAGATGTGAGAGGTGCCCAAGCCCTTGTGGGACCGTTGTCCATGTTGCTGGTCTTTCCGATGATTTTCATGATGACGACGGATATCTTCGCATTGCCCCTTCCATTGATGATCATTCTGCTTGCAATACCCTTCACACATCCCATGCTCGCATCAAACGTGGCTTTCACTGGCGACTACCTTACGGCTGCCGCAGGCATCGCCTACGTCGCAATCTTCACTATCGTGGTGCTTTATATTGCGGCGAGGATATTTGGCACCGAGAAGATCTTGACGGCGAAACTGAAGTTTAGAAAGCTGAGGTTTTGGAGACGTAAATAGCATCAGACCTGATGGGGTTACGTGTCTCTCTTTGAGAGTCTCTCAGCAAGCCGGGATGTCAAGTGGGTTACGAATGGAGTGCCGACGACAAAGAGGATCGTGCGTAGAAGTAACGCAAGTGCATAGGAAGTCTGTGTGGACGAATGCTGATTAGGAATAGCGGCAACTTCTAGGGTTTTCGCCATGAACTGGTAAGTCGTATACTCTGAGGGAATCAGGGTCAAGACTACTGCGAGTGCAAAGAGTATCGAGTGAAGAATGTTCTTTTTCGGAACTTTGGAGAAGTAACGTCGGTCATAGACGGTGAATAATGCGGCACCACGGTACATGACCAGAAGGCTGAGGGCGTACATCCACGTCAGAGTGGTCGCAGGGTTATAGATAAGCTCGGCTGAGGCGTAGATGTCCACTGTCATTGCTGCGATCCATGGAACAGCGCTGATCAGTAGGAACCATAACACTTTCCCTGCGAGGGTGCCTAGCTCCTTGCGAACCACGCCAGAAACGTCTCGCGATCGCTCCACCTTCTCCAGAAGAGCTACGCTTGTCTTCCCGATCTCTGATAACCTGTATCTTCCTCGCGTTGATTGGCGGATCAGCAGCTCGAGCTCCTTCAAGTGATAGCTCATCAGACCTGTGTCTTCTACACCCATGGCTTTCTGGATGTCGGTGAACGAGACCTCTCCCTTCTCGTCTAGAAGCAGCAGAATCTGCCGGCGCAGCGGATGCTTTAGTGCAGCAAATATGGCGTCGTATTCGTTCGCTCGGGCCAAGGAGACACCAGAATTCTTCTTTCGTGAGACATAATAAAAACGTTTTCGTGAAGAAAAGCTGGAATCGATGCCGGCCAAAGGGGCGTCGGCTACTCAATCGCTTAGGAACTTTCTCATCTATCTAGATGATGATCTTGCGACTCTTTGCCAGAACGTATCCGATCAACAATCCAGCTACGAGTCCGCCAAAGTGTGCGAATAAGTTGATCTCAGGCGATGTAGAGCTCAGCAGCAGAAAATAGAAGGAAAAGATCAACGCCCCTATAATTGATCCACCAATCATCTTCCGGATATAAATCATGCACGCGCCGAACATTCCGAATATCGCGCCCGAAGCCCCAGCTGAGACCGTGTTCAGGGGCATGAGCAAGGTGAGAAAGCTGCCGAAGAGTCCAGAAGCTATGTAGATTGTGAAGAATTCTTCTGGGCTGAAGAGTTCCTCGGCTCTGAAGCCGAAGATTAGGAGGAAGATCATGTTCAGCGAGAGGTGGAGGACATCGACGTGGACAAACATGGACGTGAAGAGCTGCCAGTACCAGCCATACACCAAGACATACCTATTGTACTGCCCCAATCGGGTCAGAACTACTTGATTCGTGTAGGGAAAGCTGCCGCCGACAACCGAGGTATACGCGAAGATCAGGATGTTAGTGAAGATCAGGACCGTGGTAGGCGTAAGTCTGGGCATCTACGGTTCTCCTCGGCGTCTCATCGGGTAGTCGTTAAGCACGCACACATATATTAGACGGTTGCGCTTAAATGCCGAAGCAAATCCAATAATAGAGATGCAGAGCTATGATAGTTGACATCTCGCTGCCCGTGGCGCTCTCTTTGATCACGCTGGCCGTATTGTTTGTCCACACGAAACTCAGTGGAAAGGTTAAGTCGCTTTTGGGGGGACGGGAGTTCAAAACGCGGGATGTGGTTCTGTTGGTGGTGATGATGGGGGTGATGGTGACGGTGCTCGGGTGGACGGT